>Ga0209919_1000343_pt1 | contig 23451 bp, 20 predicted proteins | sample SalPon2A_C_D2_MG_FD_185721 | JGI IMG/M metagenome (GOLD analysis project Ga0209919, IMG submission 185721) | Soil microbial communities from South San Francisco under conditions of wetland restoration - Salt Pond MetaG R2A_C_D2_MG (SPAdes)... | ecosystem: Environmental > Terrestrial > Soil >... | reverse complement strand
GTAATTATTATTTGATGGATCAGTCAGCAGCCCATCCGACCAATCTGTAGTTGCCCCGTTAAAGACCACTCCTTTTTGACCAAATAAACCACTTTCAGTTCTGTAATAAAGTCCCATTGTAGCGTGCGGGTAATGATACGGGTATGATGGATCCGCAATAAAAGCGGAATCAAAAGGTGCCGCGGGTGATGTGCCCAGGACTCTGTAATTTAATGGCGTGTTTTCATAACCGTCAACAACCGGCAGTCCAATACTATCCCAATGAAAAGGTGTTCCATCTGTTTCATACCCGACAATAGCATCATCGTAACCGAATTCGTCGCCGTCTTTCAATCCTGTTCCGTCATAAACCCAGTATTGGGTATTGAGTGCTGCATAATCACCATAGCCAGAACTTTTGGGAAGTTTAGCACCCGAGTTAACATATCCTCCGTCTTTAAAATTTACTCCGGTAAAACTGTTCTCCGGAATATTCACCGGGGAACGCCACCAGTTTGTAGTTACGAGCGTTCGATTGGAAATAGGGTCAGTCGTATCTTTAAAACAAAACATTGTCTCGCCGTTATCTTCAAAACGAACCTGCCACCAGCAGGTGTTGCCCGAAAGAATAATTATTTTTCCGCCGTTGTTCAGGTAGGTTTCACATTGTTTGCGCTCTTCCATTGACCAGTATTCATTATGCCCGACAATGAATACTACTTTGTAGTTATTTATAAATTCAGGATCAAGATCCAGGTCATACTTGGAAGCATATTCGAGATTTATATTGTTTGTAAAAGTCCAGTTTATAAATCTTCTTTCGTATTTGTAAAAATCCGCGCTGCCCAGGCTGCCGAGCGGAAGTGCGGCAGGTCTCTGCATGGAAACTTTTTGAGCTTTAGGTACCTGCCCGCCCGTATCAGGATACTGCACATACAAACTATGACCGCCATATGTATTATATGCCTGGTAAGTATTCGTTGCCACAACCAAGAGTATATCTGATGTAGATGCTAAAGTTTTCGGTTTTACGATAAACAATACACCATATGATTGAAATGTTGTATCTATTACATTGTTAATAGTGTCTATTGCAGATGATCTATGAAATTCTGCACGGTACACACCGGGTTTCCAATCTGTAGGTATTGTAAAAGTATAAGTCGGATTCCAGTTACATCCATTTGCAAATGAGCTATCAGGGGCTTTCTGATATCCGGCTGTGATATCATTAATACCACTAATGTATTTAACGTCATCAGTAATCTGGAAAAAACTTATTGCAAGATGGCTTGAATCAAGAGAAGTTGTTGAAAGGTAAAAGGTAATGCTATCTCCACGGGTTACAGAAAACTTATCCACATAACCGCCAACATCTGATTGAGCAAAAGATTTGCCCAACAATAAAAAGGCTAAAGTAAAAACGAACAAAATAAATTTATACAATTTTTTCCCATACATAGCTGCAAATTTCCTATAAACTTCTCTGCCTTAAAATTTCAAACAAAATTACTCCTGTAGCAACGGATACATTAAGAGATTGGATTTTCCCCTTCATCGGAATGTTAATAAGAATATCACAGTTTTGTGCGGTCAATCTGCGTATCCCCTTCTCTTCATTACCCATAATTAAGGCAATTGGAATTTTATAATCAACTTCCGTGTATTTTTTTGAGTTTTCGAGTGAAGAACCGATAACCCAGAAGCCGCTATCTTTTAAGACTGTAATTGCATTAGCAAGATTACTGACAGAACAAATCTTTACGTGTTCGCTCGCTCCGGCGGATGTTTTAGCCACAGTTTCATTCACCGGCGCGCTATTGTGTTTTGTAACTACTACACCGTGCACATCGGAACAGTCAGCTGTACGTAAAATAGCGCCGAGGTTATGTGTGTCCTGAATAGAATCCAGCAAAAGTATAAGCGGGTATTCTGATTTTTTAGAGTGATCAATAATTTGGTCAAGAGAAAAATATTTTTGGGATGATTTTTTTGCTATAATTCCCTGGGTGTTTTTGCTATCGGTAAGTAAGTTGAATTTTTTGGCAGGAATTTCATTACACTTTATTCCCTTTTTCTTTGCGGCCACTCTTATCGCGTTTATTATTCCGCCCTGCTGCCCGTAAAGAATATAAACCCGTTCAATTTCTTCACCTGAATTGATTGCTTCAAGTACGGGTTTTCTTCCAATTATCATACTCATTTAAAGAACCGGGGATAGTAATTATTTTTTATTTGTATGATCTTTCTTTTCAACAGGAGGTTTAAATTTTCTCAGGTCTTTGTGTTTTGCAAAATATGAAAGTCCTAAAAATCCTGCTATTATCATCACTACGGAAATCAACTGCGCCTCAGTTAATCCAAACAACAGGCGCGGGTTCAATCTAATAAATTCAACCATAAGCCTTTCGAATCCCGCAAAGATAAGGTAAAACATAAAAAGCTTTCCATCTGCCCAGTCTTTTTTCCTTAACTTCCAGAGAATTCCGAAAATTATTACGGCAAGAATAAATTCGTATATCGGAACCGGGTGCAAAGGAGTACTATCAGGAACACCGTTTGGGAAATGTTTCGCGACATCAGGAAAATATTTTTGAAAATTAAATTGATCAAACATTACAGACGGAGGAACCGTTCCGTGAGAATAATTAGTGCCCCACGGCAAGTTTGTCGGAATTCCGTAATCGCCGTCACCTGCAAGATGGCATCCTATTCTTCCAATTCCATAAGCCAGTATTAATGATGGTGCTGCCGCATCTGCAACCACAAGGAATGGAATTTTTTTTCTTTTTAAATAAATCCAGATTGCAATAATTGCCAGTATAAGTCCGCCGTAAAAAGTCAGACCTCCGGGTGAAAAAGCAATCATAGGGTCTTTTAAAAACGCATCCCAGTTTTCAAACAAACTGAAAAGTTTACTGCCAACAATCCCAAAAATTATTGCAAGCAATGTTATTTCAGTTGCAAGATTTGAACTGAGGTTTTTTCTTTCAAATTCTTTGGTAAGAAAATAGCTGGCCACTATGAATGCTATTCCGAGCATCAGGCCGTAACTGTAAACCGTAAAAGGACCAATCTTAAATAACTCGGGATACATCTGGTTTTGCCTTAGTAATTAGTATGAAAATTTATCTTCTGCAATTTCAAAATCACAGAATTTCCTGTTGTTTTCTTTTTCGGGCAAAAATTCTTTTACAAGTACAATCTGTTTTTTGAATATATTAAAATCAAATACAGCGCTGTTTATGCTTCCATCCTGCTTGATTATATTAAAAGTAAATTTGCCATAAAGATCATTAAATAACAATTCAGTAACCGCCGGTCCGGCTTTGGTTACATACTCTTTTTTTGTATTCAATCCGAGAATGCTTATGTCGATAGACTTTTTCTGGCGGCGGGTTTTAACCGAAATTTCGTAATTAAGCATTGTAAATTGCCTGGTGGAAGTAAGCCTTGCACAATAGAATTGTTTATTGCTCACCGTGTCTTTCTTAAAATATACTGAGCACAAATATTCAATTTCGGCTTCTTTTTTTCTCGGTATATTATCCTTTAACCGGGTAATTGATTTTTCCCTGGCCTTAGGAATACCGGGAATAGATTTCGGATTTTTGAGGGACATTATTTTGTAATGTTTTTTATAATTTCTTCAGTATTATCAATACCCAGTTCAACCTGCTCACCGGTTTCCATCTTTTTCAGGTTAGCTTTTCCTGATTTAAATTCTTCACCGCCAATAAATAATACAAATTTAGAATTCAATTTATTTGCTTCGCGCATCTGTGCTTTTACACTTCTGTCAAGATAATCAAATTCAACAGAAAGCCTATTCCTTCTTAAATTTAATCCGGTTTCAACAACCTTTTGTTTTAGCTCTTTATCAATTCTTACAATGTAGAGATCAATATTTTCTTCCGGAAGAGCCAGTGATTTTTCATTTTCACAGGCCAGCAAAATTCTCTCAATTCCTGCCGCAAAACCAACGCCCGGTGTCGGTGTACCACCAAGCTGCTCAATTAAAAGATCATATCTACCGCCGCCGCATAATGCGCTTTGCGAGCCTACTTTGCCGCTGAGAATTTCAAATGTTGTTTTAGTATAATAATCAAGCCCTCTCACAAGTCCGGGTTCAACTTCAAACGGAATATTCATTAACTTTAAGTAATTTTTTACTTCTTCAAAATCATTTTTACTTTCTTCGTCCAGATGATCTATTAATAAAGGAGCGCCCTTCAGAATTTCCTGATCCGACTCAACTTTACTGTCAAAAACTCTTAGAATATTTGTATCAAATCTTCTCCTGCTGTCTTCCGATAATTTATTCTTTTTATCTTCGAGGTATTTTCTCAGTTCGTTCTTATAATTTTCCCTGGATTCAGGTACGCCGAGAGAATTTATTTTAACCTGTAAATCTTTAAGCCCGAGAAGTTTTAGAATGTCATAAACAATTCCGATTAATTCAGCATCAAGCATAACCGAGGTACTTCCGATAGCTTCTGCACCAAACTGGTGAAATTGTCTCAGTCGGCCTGCCTGCGGCCTCTCCTGTCTGAACATTGGGGAGATATAAAAAAGTTTATTTAATGATTGCTGTTTACCGAGTGAGTGTTCTATAAAAGAGCGAACAACTGCAGCAGTCATTTCAGGTTTTAAAGTTATACTGGTTTCGCTCCTATCAAGAAACGTATACATTTCTTTCCCAACGATATCTGTCTCTTCTCCTATTCCCCTGGCAAATAGACCTGTTTCTTCAAAAATTGGCGTTCTTATTTCTTTATAATTAAAATTTGTGAAAACATTTCGGACAATATTTTCAAGAAGTGTCCATTTTGAAATTTCTGAAGGGAGTATATCTTTTGTTCCGGTAATTGCTTTGATCATATTACAACAATAAAAATATATTTAAACAATAATAAGAGATGTGTTTTTACAAAGATGGGAAATTATTCTAAAGCCTAAACTTCAAAATAATTTTCTTCTTCTTTACTAAATAGCTCTAAAATTTCTTCGGTAGTCTTAGCTTTTTGTAATGATTCCCTGAACTCATCCTTGTTCATCATTCTGGAAATTCTGCTTAACAATTTTATGTGTGTGCTTACAAGATTATCTTTCCCAACCAGCAGAAATACAAGATCGACAGGTTGATTATCAAGCGACTGGTAATCCACTGGATTGCTTGTTCTACCAAAAGCTCCCAGAATTTCTTCTACAGAATTAGTTTTTCCGTGTGGAATTGCAAATCCTTTTCCCACTCCGGTTGACATAATTTTTTCTCTTTCAAGTACTGAATTCCTGATTTTATCAAGATCATTTACCCGGGGATCATCGTTAAAAAGATCAACCAGTTCATTGATAACTTCTTCTTTGGTATTCCCTTTTAATTCAGGAATTATAAACTCTTTTTTTAATAAATCTGCAACTTTCATCGGATTACCACTTCTTTTAGAAACTATAATAAAATAAATTTAAACTTAATAATACCTGAGTAGTTTAGCAATGAATTAAGCATGATTTGGAAATAAAATCGCAGTTTTTAGGTTCAATCCAAAATATATTATTAAAATTATGTTCCTCCATTAATTACGCATTTTTTGTCATTTACATTCAAAATACATTGCTGAATAGTTTCGTTTACTGTAATTTAGTAGCTTAGTTTTTACAAAAAATCCTCATTGCGAGGGGGAGCTTATGGACATACAAAATAAAACAGTTCTGGTTCTTGGTGGTTGGGGCCTGGTTGGTACTGCAGTAGCCAGGAACCTTATTCCTGAAAAACCTAAAAAAATAATTATCACATCTTTAAGATTATCAGAAGCAAAGGATGCCGTTAAAAAATTAGAAATTGAATTCCCTGAGAAAAAAGGAAAGAACTTTTTCATACCCTGGGGCGGAGATATATTTGTAAGAAACGAATTCAAAGAAAAAAATCGGGGCGAACTTTTAGCAAATAAAAAGACCAGGAAAATTTTAATGAGTGATATAATGGATGAACTTTCCGACCAAGTGCTCGAAAGTTCAGCTATTTATCAGCTAATGATGAAATTTAAACCAAACGTAGTTATTGATTGTATTAACACTGCCACCGCAATTGCCTACCAGGATGTTTACAGCACCTATAGAACGATAAACCGTGCTATAAAAACAAAGGCTGAATACGATGTAATTGTATCTGAAACTGAGAAACTTTTGTGTACTCTTTATATTCCACAGCTTATCAGGCACGTACAGATAATGTATGCGAGTATGAGCAAAGTGAATACCGGTGTTTATTTAAAAGTAGGGACCAGCGGAACAGGCGGAATGGGATTAAATATTCCGTACACACACAGTGAAGAAAAACCATCACGCGTTCTGTTGAGTAAATCATCTATTGCAGGTGCTCAAACACTATTGTTATTCCTGATGGGAAGAACTCCTGAGGGACCGATAACCAAAGAAATAAAACCAACCGGCGCAATAGCCTGGAAGAGAATTGAATTTGGTGAAATAAAAAGAAGAGGACAGGCGATAGAACTTTTTGATATTGACATCAGTGAAGCTATTCCTTTAAAAGGAAAGTTTGAAATCTGTCAGAACAAACAGTACAAATCAACTGGTGAAACTTTAAAATCTGTTTTCATTGATACAGGCGAAAACGGAATTTTTTCAAAAGGTGAATTCGAAACAATTACCGCACAGAGACAGATGGAATTTGTAACACCTGAGGAAATAGCCGAAGTTGCAATTTATGAAATAAAGGGTGGAAACACCGGTAAAGACATTGTTAGTTCACTCGATCACGCAACACTTGAGCCGACATACCGTGCGGGTTATATGCAGCATACAGCAGTTACAAAACTAGCTCAACTCGAAGAAAAAAATAATATCTACAGCGTGGCTTTTGAACTACTCGGACCTCCAAGATTATCAAAACTTCTTTTTGAAATTCATCTAATCAGAAGAATTTTTAAAACGATGCGTGATTTTCTGAAAGCTAAACCAAAAGTTGTTTCAGATAAATGTTTTGAAATTATATCGAACGATAAAAAACAAAGAAGCGAAATTTTATCAATTGGAATTCCAATTCTGCTTCCGGATGGAAAATCACTTTTGAGAGGAAACAATATCAAAATTCCCGCTTTCCAGGGAGAAAATGAACTCGATATCAATGGAAAAAATATAGAACGCTGGGCATTTGAAGGATGGCTCGATCTCAGGGTCGCAAATATGTCCAAATGGCAGCAGAGAATTAAAGACCTGATTGACGAAGCCGAAAACATTCCCGAAACAGATACAAGTTCTCATCACGTAAGGACAAGAGCATATTGGGGAAATTTTGATGAAATAAACATCGGCAAAATCTGCAGCTGGATCTTCATTCACGAAGAACAAGGGCGCAGAATGAAAGCCTGATAATTATTTTATACTTCATAAAAAAGCCCTCATAATTTTATGAGGGCTTTTCATTTTAAAGTGGCGGATAAAATTTTTAGCTGTTCACTACTTCCAGCAATTGTTCTTCCAGAATAACTGCTTTCGGAAATAAAAGATGATTTTCAAGATGTACATGTTTCAGATGATCTTCCTCAAATTCTTTTAATTCCTTTACTGCGAGTTTATAGGTTTCATTATTGTTAGCTGGTTCTGCATAATTGTTTAATAATTTCCTGATCGTGTACATATCTTCACCAACGGACTGATGCTCAAGCTCCATCATATTTATAGGATTTCCTATCCTTCCAAAATATGGTTTCTCAAATTTCGCTGATCCGGCCTTAACCTTTACAAGATATTTTATATACGGAAAAATAATTTCCTCTTCTTTCATCATATGTTGTTTCAGTTCTTTATATACTGCTGAAAATATTCTTGCAACTTCAACCATTTCGGGATGATCTTTACCGTAAGTTGCTGCTATTTTTTCTGTATGTGTGGTTATTACAGGAATCATTGTTCTTACATATTTATGGTGATTATTGATAATGTAATCAACAATAGCATCAAGCTCCCAGTCATCTATTTTTACAGGAATTTCTATTTTACAATCTACTACACCATCAAGATCATTAAATACATCAGTTGATAATATGCCCTTTTCTTCACACACCTGCCTGATTGTTTTAGCACCATTATTAGCCAAATCAAGATTATATTTTTCAAGAATTGCTGCTGCCTTAGTGTTGCCATTAATTATTTGTAAAAGGGTCAGCCCGGAATATTTTTTTTCAGTATTTTCCATTTTTTCTCCTATAATACTCTCTTTCGTAATCAAGGTTTATGCCTGAAATAGTGGAGACTTTATCAATTTATGTTGCAAATAAAGCCTTAATTTTGCCTACAATATCAAATTAAGTTTAAAAAATTTTAAAAACTGAGAAAATTCTTACTGTTTTTGGGAAAGCATTTAGCTTCATCCTGCTCACCAGCTTCATATTATTTTATCGTTTTATCAATAATTTTTGAACTGGATTCCTTGTTAAATTTTTTAACTGCTTCCGTACTTGTCGGATGGCCATAGCTGTTCATGTTTTCGTAATAGATCAAATATTGCTCTTTTGAAATATTGTTATCCCAATTACCGGTTAGCATACCCAAACCAGTGAGGAACATAAATATTACTACCACTGCAATAGCTACACTCTTTTTAGAAACCTTTTTTTTGGTAACCATCGATTTCAGATAAAGAGTATCTGCAACCGGACAAGCATCAACACAACTCATGCAGGATGTACATTCATCAGATAAAACAGTTTTTATTTTATCTACTTTTATATTAGAAGGACACGCTTTATTGCAAAGGCCGCAATCTATACAGCTTACCGGATTTCTTTTTATTTTATTCGGACTAAGAAATGAAAGCAATCCAAGCAACGCTCCGTAAGGACAAAGGAACCGGCACCAGAAATTTTTAATAAATACAGATAATAAAATAAGTGAGCCAATTACGATCAGAGAAAACCTCGAAATATCTGCGAAGAAAAAATACATTTTCAAATCAGCTACAATATTGTAGGGACTATCTAGAAAAAATTTAATCGATGTCAGAGTCATCAGGAAAAATATTGAGTAAACAAAAAATCCCAGTAGTAAATACTTCAAACTCCTTAGAGGATAATCTATAACCTTTGGTAAAACTAATTTTTTGTGGAATAACTTATAGATTATTTTTTCACCGAATTCCCCTACCATCTCAGAAATATATCCAACCGGACACAACCAGCTGCAAAATGATTTTCCGAAAAGAAGTGACATTAAAATAATTGCGAAGAAAATAAAAAGTCCTGCAGGATGAGCCGGATGAATTTCCCCCGTAGTAAGAAACAAATAGAAACTCATAAGTGAACTGATTGGCAAAAATCCTTCACTACCGGGAGGCCGGTTATGAAATGCTGCTACACCTCCTGATTGTAAATAAGTTGCAAATTGATAAAACTCTACCCCAATCCATATACAAAGTAATGCAAAGGCCGTTTGAATATAGAACCTGTATTTCTGAATCGGCTTTTCTTTATTTCTTATTATTTTTTTCTTTTCCATTTTTATATCAGATTTTTTTATCCGATTTAACTCCAAAAAAACTCAGAGGCTGCTTACTTTATTTAAAGTTTTTTCCTTGAATTTATCCAGAGTCTCCTCGGTTAACATATTATAAGCCTGTGTTCTTAATTCCCCCCAGTTGTGATGCACCGGGCAGGGATGATCGGGTGTACAATTTGGAAATCCGAGAACACAACTGTTAAAAATATCCAGCCCGTCTATTGCTGCAACAACATCAATCAACCTGATTTTTTCAGGAGTTTTTGCAAGTGCAAATCCTCCATTTTTTCCTTTTCTTGATTCCACTATTCCACTCTCAGTAAGGCTTTGTAAAATTTTTGAAACAAATTCCTTTGGAATATTTAGAGCCTTCGCTATCTCATCCGATGGAATAACGTTTGCATTTAGATGTGCAGCCAGGTAAAGAACTGCCTGCAGGCCATATTCACACTTTTTAGAGAAAATTACTGTCATTTTATAAATCAGATTAAATTGTCTGATTAAAAATAATGAGAAAAGTACTATTTGTCAATTAAATTTTCATAAAAAATATCTTTATTTTTGCACCAGAAACGAATCCTTTTCGTTTAACAGACATCAAACGTTTGATAAAAAAACAGGACAAAATTATGGATAATGCTCATTTTTATACTACAACAGTTAACTGGGAAAAAGACAGAATTGGGAACTTAAGCTCCCCTACTCTGCCTGATATAAAAGTTGCTACGCCACCGGAATTTCCGAAGGGTTCCCCGAATATCTGGTCACCGGAACATATGTTTGTTGCTTCAGCAAATATCTGCCTGATGACAACTTTCCTGGCGATAGCTGAAAATTCAAAATTCGATTTCAAATCTTTCTCAAGTGAAGCAATGGGTAAGCTGGAAAAAGTAGACGGTAAGTTTATGATTTCAGAAATAGAATTTAAACCGGTTGTTACAATAGACGATGAAAGTAAAAAAGACAAAGCAATAAGGTTGATCGAGAAATCAGAAATGGCCTGCCTGATTTCAAATTCTATGAAATCAAAAATGATTTTAACGCCGACAGTGGAAATAGCTGGCTAAACCTGCGAGGTTTAACAAATTCAAACCTTGAAGGTCGCTTTTTTTGACCTTCAAGGTTGCTTCAATTCAAAGATGTAACCTTCGAGGATTATGAAGCAACCTCGAAGGTTTTTAATAAAAGGAAAAAATATATGCCGATATTCGAATATCAGTGTGAAGATTGTAGCACAAAACACGAAGTACTTCACAAATCATCTGTAAACCAGGAAGATGTTTCCTGTCCGAAGTGTAATTCAAAAAAGAATAAAAAATTATTGTCTACTTTCAGTGCGTCTATGGGAGGTAGCAGTTATTCAGGTTCATCCTGTGCTAGCGGAAATTGTGATATCCCGGCACCAACCGGCGGATGCGCAAGTGGTATGTGCGGATTAAACTAATCCGTAATATCTGTCATTAACATTCTATCGGAATGAAGCCGTGCTATTTCAGCACCAATAATAAAAACAGCAGAGGTGCAGTATATCCAGAATGCAACAACAATAAAAAGGGTATACGCACCGTATATTTTACCTAAGTTAGAAAAATTGTGCAGGTAAAATCCGAAACCGAGTTTTACAACTTCCCAAAGTATTGCGCCCCACAGCGCTCCCCATAAAGCTGACTTTCTGTTTACTTTCTTTACCGGAACTGTCAGGTACAAAATGCCAAAGGAAATAAAGATGACAGTCAGTGATAAAAATGAAAAGAAAAACTGAGCAAAAATTCCGGATTCGAAAACAGTACTTACTATATTCCAGTTATTAGCGGCCTGTCTTATAACTTCGATGATAGGGATAGAGAACGTTATTACTGTAAATATTATTAGCAATAATATTATCAGTAAAAAATCTTTCAATTTGCTCAGAAGTATATTTACGTTTATTTCTACACCGAAAACTTTATTGAGAACCGTACGCATACTGCTGAATAATTCGCTTGCGGCAAAAAATAAAACAAAACCTCCTATTATCCCCGCCAGCTTCTTATACTGAACAACTTCCTGGATACTGTTTGAAATTATTTCCCTTACAAACTGGGCATATTTTGAATATGGTATTACCGCGTCGATCAGAGTATTAACCTGGCTCTGCATGGAAGCTGAATCGAGAACATTTCCGAGGACAAAAAATATTATCAGAACAAAGGGGATTGTGCAAAAGAACAATGAAAAAGATAGACCGCCGGCAAAAAGGAAAAGGTGATGTTCACCTGATCTTTTCATTAATCCAAGGAAATAATGCCTGGAGAACTCCTTAACTTTATGGTAGGATGGTTTGTAGTGTAAAAACAAACGAAGCCTTCGTATAAGAGCGTAGGCTTTTGTATTCCGGAATTTTTCTAAAATCTTTCTTTTAATCATTCATAATACGTGGAATTGTGTTAAAGTATATATCGCTTAATTCACTTAACTCAATTTCCATTTTGCTATTAACAGAATATTTTAATCCGCCGGTTTTTCCGATCTGCAGGAAGTTCTGATCTTTCGTAGTAAGTAATTCTTCAAAATCTTTTTGTTTTTCTTTAGAAATTGAAACTATTATCCTGGACTGACTTTCTGAAAATAGTGAAAAATCTTCACGGGATTTTACAGGTAGATTTACTTTTGCCCCGATCGGCTTTTCACTATTTATAATACAGCATTCTGCAATTGCAGAAATAATTCCGCCTTCAGAAATATCGTGGGCAGAATTTATAAGTCCATTTTTTATTAAATCCAGAACAGAATCCTGAACTTTTTTCTCTACATTCAGATTAAGTTTTGGAGAATCACCGGCAACTTTATTATGTATTATTTTTAGATATTCACTTCCGCCAAGTTCTTCAAAATCCTCTCCTATCAAGTAAATAAGATCATTCTCATTTTTGAAGTAAGAGGTAGTGACATATTTCAGATCTTCAATTAGTCCCACCATACCGATAGTAGGCGTTGGATAAACAGCCGCATTTGGTGATTCATTGTAAAAGCTTACGTTTCCACCAGTAACGGGAGTATCAAAATATCTACACGCCTCTCCCATTCCTTCAATCGATTGTTTAAACTGCCAGTAATTTTCGGGCTTATATGGGTTTCCAAAATTTAGACAGTTTGTAATTGCCAGAGGAATACCGCCCGAACAAACAATATTTCTTGCGGATTCAGCAACTGCTATTTTCGTTCCTTCTTTCGGATTCAAATAGACGTAGCGCGAATTACAATCCGTTTTTGCAGCAAGAGCTTTATTTGTTTCTTTAACATAAATTACTGCAGAATCACAACCCGGACCTGTTATTGTATTTGTTCTGACAGTCGAATCGTATTGCTCATATGCCCATCTTTTTGAAACCAGGTTAGGAGATGAAAAAACTTTTCTGAAAGTTTCTTTCAAATCATCAGATTCGGATAATTTATAAAAATCAAAAGCACGTGTATCTTTTAAATAAGCAGGTTCTTTTGTTTCCCTGTGATAAACAGGAGCACCTCCGCCAAGTACTAATTCAAATGATGGCAGAACAGCTTTTTCCTTTCCTTCGTAATTAACATGGATCAATCCATCATCAGTTACTTCGCCAATTATTTCACAATTCAAATCCCATTTTTCAAAAACATTTTTTACGCGCTCTTCGTAACCCTTTTTAACACAACAAAGCATTCTTTCCTGGCTTTCTGAAAGCATAATTTCATAGGCAGACATTCCATCTTCACGAAGAGGAACTTTATCAAGATTAATTTTCATTCCGGATTCGCCTTTTGCACTCATCTCACTAGTTGAGCAGGAAATTCCTGCAGCTCCCATATCCTGAATTCCAATCAACCAACCGTTTTTTATTATTTCCAGAGTTGCTTCAAGCAAAAGTTTTTCTGTGAACGGATCACCAACCTGTACAGAAGGACGTTTGGCCTCTGATTTTTCAGAAATTTCCTCTGATGCGAAAGTAGCGCCGTGAATTCCATCCCTACCAGTGGAAGAACCAACAATCATCACAGGATTACCTTTACCTTTTGAAGTTGCGCTTGCCACAAGATTTTTCTTAACAATTCCGATAGACATCGCGTTTACGAGAGGGTTTCCCTGGTACGATTCATCAAAATAAATTTCCCCTGCAACTGTAGGAACTCCAAAACTGTTTCCGTAATCTCCAATTCCTTTTACAACACCGGCAAATAAAAATCTTGTTCTTGCATCCTTTAAAGATCCAAACCTCAAAGAATTCAGTGAAGCTATCGGGCGGGCTCCCATTGTGAAAATATCTCTCATAATTCCACCAACTCCTGTTGCCGCTCCCTGGTAAGGTTCTACTGCGGAAGGATGGTTATGGCTTTCAATTTTAAATGCAACAGCAAGATCGTCGCCAATATCAACAAGCCCGGCATTTTCTTCTCCCGCTCCTACAAGAAGTTTTCCTCCTTCCCTGGGAAGAGTTTTAAGAAGCGCTATAGAATTCTTATAACTACAATGCTCGCTCCACATAACGCTGAAAATTCCAAGTTCGGTATATGATGGAGTGCGACCAAGAATTTTTATTATTTTTTCATATTCCTCTTTGGTAAGTCCGTGTTCTGAGGCTAATTCAAAAGTTACAACCGGTTCCTGCATTAATTATTTCCGTGGAAAAATTAGAAATTAATTTATTTGTAAAAAACAAATATAACATTTTTACTACCCGTCATTCAAATTGACAGGCACAAAATGTTATTTTAATCGAATTTTTGCTTGGAAATAAGGAATTAAATCTGGTAAGTTCGTTTCAAGCAGAAAATGGCTTAATTCATTCAAGCCGTTCTATTTGGAAATTCTCTAATCAACTAATTGAATAAAACCAAAAAATTTAATGAGATTGAAAGACCCGGGTTTAATTATTCCCGGTTTAAATCATTAAATCCGCTTTATCAAAAAGCAATCATCATTTCATTTTTAGAAATAGTCCACCGCCATAAGTAGCTATCCAGACTCTACCCAATTTATCTTTCACAACTCCACGTACATCATTAATTTCAAGACCGCTATTTGCCTTTGTAAATAATGTAATATCATTAGCACCATTTGTAAATGTTACTAATCCTGAATTTGTCCCTATCCATTTTTTCCCTGAATCATCTACGTAAATGCTATTAGTATTAGTCTTTTCAGGTATTACATAATATGATTGAAATGTTCCATTGTAGAAATATGAAATTCCTGAACCTGCGGCTACACCAGAAATAAACCCTATCCAGGTACCACCCGTTATTGGATCAGAAGCAATGGCAGAAACTTTATTTCCAATAATTGAAGAGTTTGATGTATTAAACAATTTTATATATTGGCCACCTATATAAACACCCATACTAGACGAGCCAATAAAATTATTTCCGAACTTGTCCACACAACCAGCAGTTAGGTCGCTTGTTATACCACCAAAGTTTCCAGCAGTCCTTGTATCAATGGAGGTTGGTATGCCTGACGAACTACTTTCGAATGTTACAGCAGTTTTTTGGGTAACTATGATTTCATGCCCGTGTGATTGCATTACCGCATCAACAACAAAGTAATCTGTTAGCGGAGCTCCAAAATCAAGACTATTAAAACGAAATTGAAACCCGCTGTTAGCATTAAACCCACTTATTCCAAATTTATCACCTACCCAGACTGTTCCGTCATCATTTACATCTACAGTATTAATCTTAGAATCCTTCAATAAAGAATTACCGGGAAAATAAGTTTTCCATTCACTACCGTTATATTTTAATAGTCCCTTATCTTCTGTCCCGATCCACAGGTTATTGTTATTGTCAACGGATATGTCCGTCAGATAGTTTGTTGGAATCCCTGAAGTTTTAGTATTAAAATCTCTCCAAACTGTGGTATCTACAAGAGTAATTTTAGCTGAAGAAAGACTACCACTGCTTATTGCAACACTTATGCTATCGTCCCGATGATTTTGTGCACGGTAAAGGATACTGTAGAATCCGGGTGTAATATTTTCCAGAGTTGCTGGAGTAACCCTACCCGTGGCTGAATCGTTTATAAATATCTGTGCCCCATCCGGTTTTGCATTACAGAGAATCTTACCAAGCATTCCCGGGTTAAGAGTGTAGTCAACTAAAACTTTTCTCCTGGAACCCTCTACAACTTTTATATTAATTGTAGTATCACGGTAAAGTTCCTTCTTTAGGGTTATAGTATAGTCCCCCGTCCCAAGCCAGGTTAAACTATCTGGAGTTATCTTTCTCCTGTCTTTTCCGTTCAGGTAAATATTTGCACCTCCGGGTTTAGAATCGATAAATACGAAACCATCTGGTGGCGGAGTATCGGGTGGAGTAACTGATACTTCCTGTTGACAGGAAGACAATAATGCAGTAATTACAATAAGAAATATTGTAATGATAATCTGCCTGTAATTAGTATTGTTAAATAAGTCTTTCACGATAATTACCTAAATCCTAATGATTCTAAAAATTCTGGTTGAAAACTAATTTTATAATTTGTTTTAACATACGAGCCAAAAATCCCAAACCCACCTTGAATGTTAGAAAAGTCAGGGCTGTCTAGTTTTACAGTAAATCCATCCAGTCCTTGTTTTATGGACGAATAATAATTCGATAAAAATTTATCATATATAATCATATCTAACATAATGTTTGTAATGGAATAATCCTTTTTAGATCTGCCTCCAGTCGGGATTTTATTAAGCGTACGTTTTATTGTTTCTAAATTAAGAGTTATAAAATTATTTCTTGAAGGAGTTGGAAAAATTTCCTTGACAGTACCACCTTTTGAAATATCTATAAGAGGTAATCTGGTTTTGTGCAAAAGTGTATCGTCTTTGACATAGTAATTAATATTTAAATCAGGCACGTATACAACACCGCCAAGATCTTTCCAAAAAATTCTTATATCGGTACCGAATGAAGGCGGTACAAGGTTATTGCTTTTACTATCGAAGAAACCATAAGAGGGTAAGTCTGGGGTTTCTGTTGATGACTGAAGTAATAATCCATTTGGTAAAAATGCATCTATTTCAATAACCTTTCCGGGTTCAGGTTTTAATTTATCGTTATAATAAAATCTAAGTGAATCAGAATAACGCGAGGTATCAGTTCGCACAATAACTGTGTCCCGCATATGATAAACTTTGAAATCATAATAAACATTCACATTTGCATTTTTTATAACGGGATCATTAGTATATTCTAACGGATCAAGACCTTCAGGTTGATAACTATGTGAGAGAGTTACAACCTGGAAAGTTGTATCACCTTTTATTATTCCGTTTAATATGTATCTTTCTCTGAATGGAGCATTAGCTGAAATTTGCTCATTACAAGAATAAGTTAGCAGAGTAAGGGCTGAAATTATTATATATACAATTTTACCTTTCATATTTCAATCTTTAATGTTGCTGTTGGTAATATGGGAAGCATATTGATTCTTCTCCCCGTGTTTCTATCAAAGTAAAAAATATTTTTACGATCGTATACATTTATAATACTTGCATCCAAGTCAAATTTTATCCAGGACAAAACAAATGTTTTTGAAAGACTTATATCTAATCTGTGATACTCAGGTAGCCTAGCAAGATCCTTGTCAGCAAGTATTGAGAATGGTCTGTAACTTTCAAGAAGCGAGCCCGAATTGAATAAATTATCAAAATAGAGTTTATCATAATAACCCCACAATTGAGTAAATGGTCTTCCGGTATTAAAGATCCACATTGCACTAAATTGCCAGCCCTTACCAAGATTTAAAACACCGTTAAGGTTTACCTGATCACGTGTATCATATCGCGGATAATATGTCCAGCCTTCTACGCTTTTATAAGCCCACCCCAAAGAATAAGATGCAGAAAGACTTATGGGATCTTCATTATAACTTAATAAAAATTCCCACCCATAAGATTGCCCGCTTGCAGCTAACAGATCAGGATCTGTGTCCGTAATTTTATTATCATTTATCGTTGGGATATTATGTAATACCTTATAATACCCTTGAATATCAAGAGACATATTTTTCGAAAAATCTGCTTTTACACCAATTGTATAATGAATTGCATTTGATACAGGCAAATAGCGAGGTGAAATAATCCAGGGCTCAAAAAGAGAGATAACTTCATTTTCATCGGATAACGTAGTTAGTTCCTGTGAATAAATTCCCCAGGCACCTTTTAGTGCAAGCCAATTAAACACTCTATAGGTCAAGCTTACCCTTGGTTCCAAAAGGAATGAATTATGTTCCGATTGTGTCATGCTGGAAACGTTAAATCTCGCACCAATATCGGCACCAAAATTATCATATCTTAAAAAATTATATTTAGCATAAATACTAATATTTGATCCATGAGAACCGATATCGGAGGTAGCTCCTGCTGTGTTTTGCAATAATAATTTCGTATCAACATCTTTCAAGTCTAGCCCGAAAGCAAATTCATCTTTAGAACTAAATAGGTAATGAAAATCCATTTTCAAAGAAATATCATCCACAGTATTAGCTTTTGGCTTCGTTTGACTATAATTTGGTATCACATTTCCTTCAAAATTACTATATGAAAATCCAAGTTCAAAAAAGAGTGGTGTATCTGTGACCTGAAACCATCGCAGTCCAAACATTTTATTTGCCCAATTAATGTCTTCCTGCGATGGGTCATTGTTATTCAAATTATCCCTGCTTGCAAATCCATGTATTACAAACTTTCCCCCTTTTACAAAATTAGGATTTGAGTAATTAAGTTTAAATCCGATATCATAGAAATCAATCGGGGCGTTTTTATTATCCAGAAACTTCTTTAATATACTTGTACTATAACTTTTTCTACCTGCCACAAGAAACGACCCATGGGGTATTGGACCTTCAACCATTCCTTTACCAGTTAGAAAACTTGAAGTAGCACTTGCACCAAAGTTTTTCTTATTGCCATCCTTTGTTATTACATTAAGCACCGAGGATAGCCTTCCTCCATATTCCGCTGTAAAACCGCCCTTATAAAATTCCACATTATTTATCATATCAGGATCAATAACGCTAAATATCCCAAGTGCATGAAAAGGATTATAAAGAGTAACGCCATTTAACAAAACCAGGTTTTCATTACTCGCACTACCACGAACATAATACCGTGCAGAGACATCACCTGTTGATTGTACACCTGGCAAATATTGAATTGTTCTGAATACATCTGATTCAACACCCTTAGGCATAGTTTCGAGATCTTTAATAGAAATTCTTTGTAAGCCAATATCAGTAGCATTTTTTTCAATTATCCTCTCACCGACTTTTTCAACGGCTCTCATTTCAACAGCTACTGGACTTAGTTCAATATTAACATCCGTAATTTTACCCACACTGACATAAACTGAAATTTCTTTAGTTTTATAACCGATATAAGAAACCATAAGTGTGTAGGTTCTGTTACCCGGAACACCAGGTATTCTGAAATTCCCATGCCCGTCAGTTGATGCCCCCCTTTTAATTTCCTTTAATATAACATTACCGAATGCAAGTGCTTCACCGTTGGTAGAATCTGAGACACTACCTCGGAGAGTTCCTGTATTATCTATATCTCTATTCTTATCATCATTTATCCTAAGGACAATTTGCCTGTTATTTCTTGGGAGCCATTCTATATTTGTATCATGGAATATCTGATCGAGTGCAGCTAAAACCGTAATATCATGTGCACTTATTGAAACCAGAATTTTATAAGGAATGACATCACTGCTATAGGAAAAATCTACTCCGGTTTTTGCAGTAATATATTTAAGGACCCTGGCTAAAGAAGTCTTTTCTGCTGAAATATTAATATTCTGCGATAAATAGTTATTAATTTCAGAAGAAAAGATTCGCTCACTTCCGTTACCTATCGAATTATGGAAATTATTTTCTTCAGTATTTTTCATCGCTTGTCCAGACGCAATCGAAGCGCATAACACAAGAATAATTGATAAAATGCCCGTGAATAATTTTAATTTATAATATGAAATACTCATATAATTTCATCCGTTGATTAGAGATTGAGTGCCTGTATTTTCTTGTTCAACACGTTTTTTTTTCCGGCTGAGAACTGACATTTGTTATCAGAAATCTTGTACTGAAAGTCCAAAGCCAGTGATATAATTTTTGCTATTTCTTTTAAATTATTTTCCTTAAATACTGCTGTAAGATGCAATGATAATAACGATGAATCTTGTACTGAGCAACTAAAATTATAAGAGCGGTTAAGGGATTTGAATACTTCTTTAAGTGTTGAATTCTCAAAATAAAGCCTGCCAATAAGCCAGCTTGTTAGCTTTTTAACATTTGTTCTTACCGGGGTACTTAACTTTCCATTAAGACTAAGTTTTGCAGTCTGATTTTCAGATAAAAAGACTATATTTTTCCTTGCGCTATCGCTGTTTGCAAAAGAAACTTTCCCTTCTTTAACTGAAACTACGGATACTTCGTCATCTTTCCAGGATTTAACATTAAATTCTGTACCGATATCTGTAATTTCACCATTGGCTATCATTACTTTGAACGGGCTTTTATTATTCTGTTTAACTTTGAAAAATGCTTCCCCGCTTAAATAAACCGTTCTGTTTGATCCTGAAAATTTTGAGGGGAATTTTATAGAACTGGCAGAATTAAGAAATACCTCAGTTCCATCTGAAAGCTTAAAATTTGCTCTTTGTCCATTGCCTGTGGTTACTTCGTGAATTGCAATTAACTTTTTTGCAACATTTACCCTGGCAGGTTTATTACTTACATCATTATAAAGAAAAGCTACAAGTGAAAATAAAAGTAAAAGTCCTACTGTACTTAGAAGTTTTGTGGACTGATAATATTTTTTTCGAACTACCTTTTTAAGTGGAAGGCTTTCTCTGGATTTTTCTCTTTCCCCGGATTTTAAGCCTATCTTTGATGAGAGACTACTCCAGGCTTTATCAACATCCCATTGCACCGCCTTATCTGCTGTTGCATTCCAGGTAGATTCAATAGACTCAAATTGGTCCTTGTTCAACGGATCTGATTTTAGCCAGTCTTCGACCTGTTGTTTTTCAGATTCAGTTATTTCACCTGCAAAATATTTTGCAAATAAAGCCCAGTCTATTTCCCGGTGCATTTTGTATATAATTGTTAAATAATAAAGATTTACTGTTTATAGCTAATACAACTAAAGAAGGAGTTACCACTACAAGAGAAAATGAGATTTAGAGAATTGTCCCCGAAATGATTGTAATTAAAAGCATTGATAAATAAGGGAACAAGATTTCCCTGATTTTTTTCAATGCCCTCCCCATCTGAGTTTCAACTGTACTTATTGAGATGTTCAACACTTCCGATATTTCACGATAACTCAGATCCTCATGCCTGTGGAGCAAAAATATCATTTTGCATTTTTCAGGTAATTGATTTATAGCCCCGTTTACAGAATTTAATAATTCCTTTCTTTCAAATTCGTCTTCAGGATTTATAGATGAAAATGAATTTCTGGAAAATTCTGCCCAGTTATTTACAACATTCAAATGTTTAAGATAATTAAGAGCCTGATTTTTGGAGGCCCGGTAAAGGTAAGTTTTTATAGTTCCCTGAGGATTCCAGGTTTGCCTGTTTTCCCATATTTTAAGAAAAATATCCTGCACAAGATCTTCAGCAGCGGAGGAAGATTTTACAATACTCGTTGTAAACCTGGAAAGACTGTAATAGTATTCCCGGAAAAGAGCTTCAAATATTTTAACATCCCCTGACTGAATCTTCCAGATGATTTCAATTTCAGAAAATTCCTGCCCGGAATTATTTCTATTATAAGATGACATTTTTGAAATCTTGCCTAACTATTATTCTATTAGACACACCAACCAAACATTAGTTGCACTGAAAGATAGGCTTTTTGAAAGGAATTATAAACATCTTTTATAAAATTTCGGAATATTAAGGGGTATTTATTTTAGGGAGACACAGACTGGTTTCGCATTCTCAGTACAGCCTACTTGGCAAATTTATCGAGCGGGAAACAGGACTCGAACCTATGACATCAACCTTGGAAAGGTCGCGCTCTACCAACTGAGCTATTCCCGCTTATATTTTTATTAGTAATAAGAAGCAGTGAAAGATTTACCCAAAATATTAACTAATAAATATAATATCATCTAGTCTTTTTCGCAGCAACCGCTTGCGGCTTCCGGGACTTTTAACTTAAATAAATTTTTGGAAATTAAAAATTTCCATAGTTTATCTGGAAAACTAATGGGTGCCAAGATTCCCGCTCTTTTTAGTTTTTTAAACTTTTTCAATAAATAAAACGTAAACCTTAGACGAAACTTTTTCATTGAACACCTTTTATTAATTGTCAGATAATTAAAAGTGCAATATTAGATAGTATTTAAAAACTAATTATTCATCTTTTGTGCCAGCTAATAAATGGTTATAACGATGAAAGTAAGAGAAAAGAGAAGGGATTAATGGTCCACTTTGGAACAATGTTAGATTTTGGGTCATATCGCTAAATTTTAAAATAACCTGTAGAAATAAGATAGCTCTAAAATTTTATTAAGATGAAATGAACTAAAAATTAGCAATTTAAAATCTAACAATTAGTTTCTCGCCAGCGATCTTACAGTTTTATTAAAGGCCGAAAAAGTAAGGGATCAAGATAATAAAAATTACTTAATGGATTATAAAAACTAACTTGAGTTCATTATTGCGAAGAGCAAAAAAAAGTTGCTTTAAAATTATAAGAATTTAATATTTATAAATCATAATCATATTCGGATTTAAATCAACCATCAAAATAAATGAAAAAACTAATTTCTTTCCATCTGCCCAATTTTTAACTATAATCTGGCTAATTGTTTATCCTTTTGCCCCAATATCAAGAAAAAGAATAAGTTCTGTCCTGAATTTGGTCACCGTTTAATTGATTTATCATTTTGAGACGGCCCCTATTTAAATAAACCCATTTATGGGCAATATATAGCTAAATGTTTGGAATGGTAATTGTATATCTAGATGAAATATGATAATAAATAATTTATAATAATTAGGCTGATGATAGATTTTTATCATCTCATAATTTGTAATTAATTTTACTGTTTAGATATAATTCATACACTATAATTATTTACAATATTCCGAGGGCAAAAATGGAAGATTTCAAAAGAACAATGTTCGGGGATATCGTTGTAGAAACCGTAAATCTTACCCGAGCAACTTACAAAGAAGCGGGGATGCTAAAATTTTTCCTGAAAAAAGATATTATGAAAGGATTTAGGAAAATAGTTATAGACCTGAGTCAATGCGAGTTTATTGATTCAACATTTATTGGAGTGCTGGTTATTACCTTAAAAGATCTAGCCAAAATAAGTGGTGAGCTTCGTATTATTCAACCTGTGTCCCTCGCAAACACTATTTTAGCAATGACAGGAACTTTTGATATTTTCAATGTTTCCGATACACTCGAACAGGCGTTAAAAAGTTTTGAGTTTGGGGATAGCCAAGATTTCTCTAAAAGAGAATATGTATTCCCACTTAAAATTAAATCCATGGGTTAGAATTAAATCATAAAATTTAGCCAATAAAAAAACAGCTAAATGAGGATTCTAAACTTCCCTTTCAATCGGGTAGCACCCGAATGGATCAAACAATTCTTCTCACTAAATTTATTCCTGGATAAGCATACTGTCCCCTTGTGATTTTATTTTATCAAGTTTGATATAGACTACGCCCATCCCACCCTGACCAAGTTTTTCAATTATGTTATATTGAAGGATTGTTGAACCAATCATTATACGTGCCTTGCTTCCATAGGATATTTATAATTTAAAAGGTTCTGAATCTAATAAGGGGTCAATATAAAAGCCCTCTTTCCTGAGGGCTTAAACATATAGGTGTTGTTTCTTAAATGTGATTAACATCTGAATCATCAACATTCACACGTGGGTTATATTTATGAAAAATTCCTCTGGGATTATTATACCAAA
>Ga0209919_1000340_pt1 | contig 23613 bp, 20 predicted proteins | sample SalPon2A_C_D2_MG_FD_185721 | JGI IMG/M metagenome (GOLD analysis project Ga0209919, IMG submission 185721) | Soil microbial communities from South San Francisco under conditions of wetland restoration - Salt Pond MetaG R2A_C_D2_MG (SPAdes)... | ecosystem: Environmental > Terrestrial > Soil >... | reverse complement strand
GTCTCGGCAATGGATCGCGGTGCAATGATTGCAGATATCTCTGATTTGCAATATGCTCTTGAAATGCCGGATGGAGCAACAGAAATATTGGGATTTAATAAAAGTAGATTCTATAATACCGATGAAGCTGAAAAAACAAGAAATAATTTTAATAGTCACTTCTTTAATTCTAGCGATCGGTTTTCACCTGTGATGTTAACTCTCGGTGATCAGAATGGATTAAACGAATACATCCAATATGTAAATATAATTGGATTGCTGATAGTTGGAATCTTCCTGATTACAATGTCTATTGTCCTGTTGAACACCGGACTAATGTCAGGAATACGGCGATATGGTGAAGTTGGAATGCGTTTAGCACTTGGTGAAACAAAAGATCGTATTTATAAATCTCTATTGTATGAGTCGCTTGTAATCGGGTTTACAGGTTCAATGCTAGGAACTATTTTAGGTCTTGCAATATCACTTTATCTACAAGAGCACGGGATAGATATAAGTGGAACTCTTAGAAATTCCTCCATTATGATGCCAAATTTATTACGCTCAAAGATAAGCTTTACAAGTTTCTATATTGGCTTCATTCCGGGTTCATTAGCAACAATAATAGGAACAACATTCTCTGGTATCCAGATTTTCAAAAGGCAAACAGCATCTCTTTTTAAGGAACTCGAAGTATGAAAAAATTACTGGTTGTCACAGGATTTATTTTTGTGTTTACATTAAATGGGCTCGCGCAAATCCCTAAGGGTTCTTATGTGCTAAAGCAAATTGATAAAAACCTTGTCTTGGATAAGGCGATAAGTTTTACAACCATGATAATCCATGGTAGATCCGGTACACGAACAATTAAATCCAAAAGCTGGATTGAAGGTAAACACAAAGCATTTGTCGAATATACAGATCCTCCAAGGGAACGTGGGAAAAAAATGTTGAAACTCAGTGACCAGGTCTGGCTTTATTTCCCTGAACCGACTGATAGAATAATTGCTATTTCCGGACATTTACTAAAACAATCGGTTATGGGCTCAGATCTATCATACGAGGATATTACCACAAATAGAAAATTGATCGATATGTATAATGCTAAAGTTATCGGCTCCGAAAATATCGACGGGAGAAATTGTTATGTACTTGAGCTTACAGCTAAGATGGATGATATTTCATATTATAGCAGGAAACTTTGGGTTGATAAGGAAAGGTGGCTTCCAATGAAGGAAGAAAGATATGCAAAAAGTGGCAAGCCATTAAAGAGAAGTAAATTGCTCGAAGTATTCTCTGTTGAAAGGCGTTGGTATCCTAAAAAGGTTTTATATCATGACCTTATGCAGAGCGGGGACGGAACTGAGTATATTATTGATAAATTAGAATTGCATGTCAACATAAACGAAGCCCGATTTACAAAAGGTGCTCTTAAAAAATAATTAAAATAAAACTGGCAGAAACGATGATTTACTTATCACCCTAACTGCCAGCCTTTTATAAAACTTCAGGTATAAATCTCACCCAAAATTTGCTATTTTCTAAAAAATATTGAATACCCCATACTAAAAGCAAGGTTATTGAAACCATTCCTATTGCTTGCACCACTTGGGTTCAGGTTAAATAATATATAAGAAATACCAAAACTAATAGCACCGCTGTTGCCGACAATCATTTTAACCCCGGCTTTTGCTCCGAAGCTAATGCCGCTCAAATCCATTGTGGTATCAGATTTTAGAGCAGTATATCCTACCATTCCCTGTATATAAGGGAAAATATTGGATTTCATATCGAATGTATAACCCGGAACAAGGAATAATGCATAACCTTTTATAGATTCCGTTGCGCCGGCAGGGCTAAATATTGTAATCCCCGGACTAAGTGCTACGGAAAAATTATCATAAAGAAAATAACTGGCGTATGGCTGGAACTGAAAGAGTGTGTTTGCATCGCTTGCTGTATTGCCGTCAGAAACCTGGGTAGTGCTCGAATAAGATATAGATCCGCCTAATTCAACTGTGTTTTTTTTAGCATATTGAGCGTGAACATTGCAGGCCGAAATGAAAAGGACTAGAAAAATGATAGTTACTATTGCCAAAACTTTTTTCATAACTCCCCCGACTTTTATAAAAAATGATTTTGTGATCCAGTACCTTATACGAAACTTATCTAATAATGCTATAATTTACAATACCCAGTGAAATAATAATTTTTCTTCTTATTATTACAAATTGTCTGAATATGATTGTTTATTATTTAATTTTAGCTTCATTATCAGAATATAAATTGATAAAACGAGAGTAATTGTATTTGCAACTATTATTGGCAGAGCCTCGATTACAATTCCGTAAACATCCCACAAAGCTACTCCGAAAGACATAAGCAAAAACATTCCCAGAGATATATCATTCACTTTTTTTGTTTTAAAAACTTTAAACGCCTGTGGAATAAATGAAGCTGTTGTACAAATGGCGGCTAAAAAACCTATGAAATTATCCAAATATATTCACCTTAAATTATTAAAATAGCTACCACAAAATAATCAATAATAACCATGGAAATATGAATATTTAGCCTGAAAATAGACAAACCAGCTTTGAAAGAGAGGTGAAATTACGTAATTTTGCATCGCACCCTTAGCTCAGTTGGTAGAGCATCTGACTCTTAATCAGCAGGTCACCGGTTCGAGCCCGGTAGGGTGCACTTTAACCCGGAAGATATGTTTTTCCGGGTTTTCTTATTTATATGGCAAGACAAACAACTCTTAAACACTCCAGAATCGTCGAAATTTCTCAATTCAGTAGGCCAAATGATGTAGCCCCCTTTTTATTCATATATGGACGATTAATATACTATTGATCTCTTGATATTATAGTACAGCAATGATGAGACTGTTTAAGAGGACTGATAAATATATTCAGGCCTCTTCTGTAATCTTGATTGATCAAACATTGCCCATATTCTTTAACCCGGTTGCGAATGAAGTTGACATTTTCAGCCGGGATTATTGAAAGGAGTTACATAATGTTATTTCTAATAATTATATATGCAGTAGTTTCTTTTATCTATCCTTTTTATTCTTTTCTTAATGTTAACTGCTCCAAGCGGTTGGGAAGACGAAAACGGATTTTACAGCATACAGAAATAAATCGCGTAAATATTTTAGATCTATTATTTCCAATTTAGTTTATCCCGCCCTTATTATTTTAGTTATATTTAAAGATGTCAATCCTACTAGTCATATCTACCACTCTTATCACCCTTTCTTTAATATTTTATTCAGTTGGAGTCTGGACCGAAAGAATTACCAGGTACCTGAAGCCCTGGCACTACGGCTCATTCATACCTTATTTCGGGGGAATGTATTTAGGGATGGTAAGTTAACAGTCTGGATAATTTAGAGTTTTGGAATTGGGATTTCAGATTTACCCGGGGACGTAACAAGTTCTTAAAAGAACACACCGCGCTGCCATATGTCTGTTGTACTAATAAAATACCCCCAAAGAATAATTCCCAATATCTCGTTATATTTAATACAACATTTTACAAAATTTATTGCGACTCATCTATGTACGACTTCATCTTCAAACCTTTCGAAAAAATGACCCGGGAAGATTACAAAACGATCGGTTTCAAATCCGGACTTGAAGTTCATCAACAGCTTTTAACTGAAAAAAAACTTTTCTGCAGGTGCCCCGCCGGCAAATACAGCAAGGATTACGATGCTGAAATTTTGAGACACATGCGTCCCACTCTTTCTGAAATGGGTGTCTATGACGGAACTGCGTTGATGGAATTCAAAACTAAGAAGAATATTGTTTATAGAATTAATAGAAATACCGTTTGCACTTATGAAATGGACGACACTCCCCCTTTCTTAATTAATGAGCAGGCCCTTGATATAGCAATCGGGATAGGTCTGCTTTATAATTGTAAAATTATAGATGAACTTCATATTGCACGTAAGCAATATCTGGATGGAAGCATTCCAACCGGATTCCAGAGAACAGCAATTTATGCTTTAAATGGCTGGATTCCTTATAAAGACAGGAAAGTGAAAATTGTTCAAATGTCGATCGAAGAAGATTCCTGCCGTGAAATTTCAGATATTGGACACGAAAGAATTTATAATACTGACCGACTCGGAATGCCGCTGATTGAAACAGTAACAGAACCAGCGATGCGCACTCCGGACGAAGTAGCTGAAGTCGCTGTTCTATGCAGCAAGCTTGTAAGAAGTTCACACAAAGTAAGGCGAGGAATGGGAGCCGCCAGGGAAGATGTAAATGTTAGTGTTGAAGGCGGAACAAGAATAGAAATAAAGGGTGTGTCAAAAATATCATTAATCCCTCTGCTAACTTATAATGAAGCAATGAGACAGTGGAATCTTCTGCGATTAAGAGAAGAACTTAAAAAAAGAAATATCACACTTGAAACTTTTGTTTCTGAATCTTATGATATTTCAAATGTTCTTAAAAAACCGCACTATGAACCATTAAAAATTGCAGTCAATGAAAAACAAAAATTAATGTGCGTAGTTCTTAAGGGATTTCAAGGACTACTTCACTGGAAGACTCAGACCGACACTTATTTTTCGAAGGAAATATCGGACAGGGTCAGGGTTATCGCTTGCCTTACAACTATCCCGAATTTGATTCACTCCGACAGCAAGGGCGACACAATTACTTCTTCGGACTGGCTGAGAGTTAAGAAGTTTGTAAATGCCGGGGAAAAAGATACGCTTGTAATAGTTTGGGGAAGCGAAAGTGATACAGACACGGCGGTAAAAGAAATAATTATCAGGGTGAAGGAAGCTACAGTGGGAATTCCGTCTGAAACACGGCAGGCCTTGAGTGATGGGACTAACGGGTTTGAAAGAATTCTACCGGGGGCTGACAGGATGTATCCAGATACTGATCTCCCTCCTAAAAAAATTACTGAGAAAAAACTAAATGAAATAAAATCATGGCTGCCGAAGAAGTTATGGATAAGACAGGATTGGTACAAAGAGCTGGGAATTCCTGAAGATACAATTAGCGAACTTTCAATTTCCAGGTTTGCTGAAGTCTTTAAAAATGTAGTCAATAAATTAAAGGTTAATCCAACTACTGCTGCTGTAGTACTTATTCAATATCCCAAAAGGTTAAAAAAACTAGGTTTTGATATTGAACAACTAAACGAAAATATTTTTGAAGATATTTTCGTAAATCACGCAAAAGGATTGATCCCGCGCGACGCAATTTTATCCATTTTGTATAATGTCCTTCAACATAAACTTGCTGTCAAGGATGTAATTCCTCCGCCAATAAAAAAAGAAAGTGCACAAAAAGAGATTAAAGAAAATTTGAAAAATTTTGATACAGGAAAACTTTATAAAACAGAGAACAAAGAAAAAGTTTTAATGGGATTTGTAATGAAAAAACTTCGAGGCCGGATTCCCGCTACTTCTGTCGGTGAAATTATTGGACTGAAGAAGGGAGAAAAGAAAAATGGCAAATAATGATTTTAAAGGCTACCGCGGTGCCGCACTGGAAACATTAAAAAAATATGAAGCCTTTGTATGGAGTGACGTTGAATTAATTACTGACGACGGGTCTTTTGCCGGATTGATTCTTCCCCGCTCTGAAACGGCAGATGAATTTCATATAGTCTTGAAAATTCCGGTCGGTTATAATATTGGCATATCAGCTGACAGAATAAAAGAGATAAAAGTAAACGGAAGAAAAGAAGCCAACTATAAAATTCCAGAAAAAGAATTCCCGTATGATCCTAAAATGCCGCGTGTAAAATTATTTGGAACCGGCGGCACAATTGCAAGCAGGCTTGATTACAGAACCGGAGCAGTAATTCCCGCATTTTCCCCCGGAGAATTATACGGTTCGGTCCCGGAGCTTGCAGATTATTGCAATTTGGAAACTGAAAAATTATTTGGCGAATTCAGTGAAAATATAGGTCCGATGCACTGGAAAAAAGTTGCGGAAGCAATCGGTGAAGAAATTCAAAAAGGAGTTCGTGGGATTGTTATTGGTCATGGTACAGATATTATGCACCACACATCTGCAGCTTTGTCATTTATGGTACAGAACTCGCCTGTACCGATTGTAATGGTTGGTTCCCAAAGATCGAGTGACCGCCCTTCGTCCGACGCGGCACTAAATCTCATTCATTCAGTAAAAACCGCTGCCGAAAGTGACATTGCCGCGGTTATGGTTTGTATGTTTGGTCCTACATCTGATATGTACGGGCTTCTGCACAGAGGAACCCGTGTTAGAAAAATGCATTCAAGTTATCGTTCCACTTTTCGCACAATTGGTGATATTCCAATAGCTACAGTGAGTAGAGAAAAAATTACCCCAATCAGGCAGGATTACCAGAAAAGACGGGGTGATAAAAATGTAGAGATTAATGCAGTGTTTGAAGAAAAGGTTAGCATTGTTTATTACTACCCTAATATGCAACCAGATATTATCGACTCGCTTGTACAAAATGGTTATAAAGGGATAGTAATTGCCGGTACAGGACTGGGGCACGTAAACAAACCGATGTATCCCGCCTTAGATAGAGCAAGAGAAGCCGGAGTCGCTGTTTATATGACGGTTCAAACTCTCTGGGGCTATGTGCAAATGTATGTTTACGAAACCGGAAGAGTGATGATGGACCTCGGCGTTATTCCCGCAGCGAACATGCTTCCCGAAGTTGCCTACGTAAAACTTGGTTGGGCGCTGGGACAGACAAATGATCTTGAAAAAGTAAAGGAAATTATGCTTACTCCAATTGCCGGCGAAATTACGGAAAGAGAGCCCAGCAATGGCTACCTGATATATCAGGGCGGTCTGCCTGAAGTAGAAGAATTTATAAAAAAGAATCGAAAATAATTTTGCACCTGTTATCACTTCACTAATAGCCGGGATCACCTGCTTTTTATTTAACTGCATTACAATCAAAATAAAATTGCTTGTCAAAAAAACGGTAGCAGTTTTTTACCCATAGTAATACTTTTATTCAAGCAATTAATTATTTTAATAAAATCATATTAAATTTTATGGAAATGTTACCAAGTAAAAGTGTAATGTACAATGCCCTTTTAAACCGGGACAGTTCATTTGAAGGAATATTTTTCGTAGGTGTAAAAACCACAGGTGTTTTTTGCCGTCCTACTTGCCATGCAAAGAAACCAAAGTTCGAAAATATAGAATTCTTTGATTCATCAAAAGATGCAATGCTAAAAGGATATCGTGCATGTAAACTTTGCCGTCCTCTTGAGGTTAAAGGAAAATTCCCTGATTGGCTGAAACCACTGATTGACGAAGTAGAAAAGAATCCTGCTATTAGAATAAAAGACTACGATCTTGTAAGACGAGGATTAAACCCTGCACGTACAAGAAGGTGGTTTAAATCTAATATGGGAATGACTTTCCAGGCATATTTAAGAACTCTCAGGATCAGCAATGCATTCGGAAGAATTAAATATGGTGAAAAGATTACTGAAGCAGCATTCTCTTTAGATTATGAATCACTTAGTGGATTTAATGCATTCTTTAAAAAAACTACAGGTTTTAATCCGCAATTAAGTAAAGACAAAAAGCTTATTGTAATTACAAGAATATTAACTCCCCTTGGCCCAATGCTCGCAGGAGCTACTGAAAACGGTATTTGCCTCTTTGAGTTTGTTGACAGAAAAATGATAGAAACTCAATTAAAAAGGATAAAAAAGTATTATAACAGCGAACTTGTACCCGGTGAAAGTAAATATTTTGCAAAACTCAACAAACAAATTCAAGAATATTTTGAAGGAAAGAGAAAAGATTTTGATATTCCCCTGGAAATGGATGGAACAAAATTCCAGGAAAAAGTTTGGAATGCATTATTAAAAATTCCCTATGGAAAGACTGTTTCCTACGGGTACCAGGCAAAGAAAATAGGAAATATTAAAGCTGTAAGAGCTGTAGCAAAAGCAAACGGGGATAACAGGATTGCAATTATTATTCCCTGCCACAGGGTGATTGGTAAAAATGGAAAACTTACAGGTTACGGGGGAGGAATATGGAGAAAGCAATATTTACTGGACCTTGAACGAAAAAATAAAACCGCCTGATTATGCAGGCGGTTTTATAGAATTGATATATCATTTCAAATTAGAAAGCTATCCAGCTTGAAACAAATACGGAGTTATTATTGGAAGCATTTCTTCCTGCCCCGTCATAATTATCACTGGCACCATTAAACTTATTATATGCTACGTACTGTACTGAAAATTTAGTGTTGTACCATGGCAAATAATCAAATTCAGCAATAATTCCTTTACTGTCAGGTTTTCCAACAGCACTTCCTTCTACCGCGGCAGGTGCATACAGAACAGCATCACCGTCACCAGATGTGGCAAAATATCCAAGAGAAAATCCTAACTGCTGGTGAAGATAATAATTCCCCACAGCTTTAAAAGTATTAAGGTTTAAAGAATTACTTGAAGAACCACCGGCATCAAAAGTACCATCTAATTTTCTTTTCTCGTGGATATATGTTGTATGAAAAGTAAATTCGTTGCTTCCGAAAGGTCTTTCATAATTCAGATCAACTCCCATATCGTTATATGTATCTGTTAATCCCGTTACTCCGGCAGTATACATTTTAGTTGACATTCCAAAGGTTCCTAATTCAACATACTGATCTGAAAATTGTTTCTGCAAGGCTACTCTCCAGTAAGGCGCAAGAGATTTTATAATGCCTGTTGCTGTATTATCAGGCGGCTGGGGACCTCCCTGTTGCGCCGATCTGTAAACGCTGACTTCCCCATAAATCAGGTTGTTCCATAGTCCGTAAGCTCCTATTCCGGCAACACTTTGTCCTAGTCCGTCTTCAATCAAGGTTGTAGCCATTGGCGATACGGTAGCTGACGATGAAGAATAAGGATAACCCCATGCAGGAGTACTGTTCCAAACATCCTGAATAGATGGATTATTATTTAAACTAACTCCATAAATCAAACTCTTTGAAGCGAGCTCAGTTTGATTTGCGTACCTGAGATCCATATTATCTATTCCGAAACTTCCTTCCGGTCCATCATAAGTAAGTTGAACAAACGCTCCTATCTTTGGGGCAATCTGCCCGCCCAAAAACAAGCTTAGTTCCTGCGGGAAAGCTACAACATCATTCTGTGTTCCCGGTTCTTTATGAGTTTTATAAGTGTATGTTGCCTGGATCATTGCTGACAAAGGTGAAATACTCAAAAGATTGAGGCTCACTACGTCATTTGTGTCTCTTACCTGCACTGTTCCTATTCCGACCATTGTGTAACCATTTAATTTAAACAATCTTCCGAAAGGTGTTAATTCAGGAAAAATTGTATGACAGGAACTGCAAGGTAAATTTGTTTGTCTTGCAAAACTAGGAATAGCCCAGCTTGTGTTTGGATAAATAAAAACGATCATTAGTGTAATTCCCACTACAAAAAATGATTTTAACTTATTTAACAACATAATGTATCTCCTTTTTTATAAGTTTTATTTTTTGCCTAATTCACGGATGTAATTGACTAGTTCCCAGCGCTGTTTTTCTGAAAGATTCGATCTCCAGGAAATCATTGCAGTTGGAGGAAAGCCTGTAGTTATTTTATAATATATTGCGCCGTCAGTTTGTTTCTGAACAGCTTTTGATGCCAGGTTTGCCGGTTTAGGGTGTAATGCAGCGGCACCAGGGCCATCTCCATGTCCTTCCTGCCCATGACACGTAAAGCAATTTGTTTGAAATAAACTCTTGCCTTTTTCTGTAGCTTCTTTGTTTCCCTTTAATGGGTTTGTAAGCTTATCTGCCATTGAAGGAGCAACCCATTTTTTTCCTCCCTGATTTAATAATAATTGTGCATCGTTTCTTCTCAGCATCATATTTGAATTTCCAGCATCGAATGTAAATCCAAATATTAATGCTAGTGTAAGCACCATATAAATCGATTTAAAGATCGTTTGAGCTTTCATGTTGAACTCCGGTTAAATTTTTTAAAACTTTTCCTAATGTGAATTATTTATTCACTGAGATTTAATTAAAAATTTAGCCGCAGTATTAAATTATAAGTATGTCTGACCGGAGTGCTTTTTCGGTAGGGTATTTTGTATCTAATATTAATTGTTTATTTAAAATATTTTTTATAAAGTCATCAAAATCAACCTGAATAAAATTATTTTCTGATACTGTATTAAATGCTCCTTCGTTAGAATCTAAATTTTCATCAACACCATCCAGTGTAAATTTATGACTATAATGGATGTGTCTTTTTACTGAATGAACTGGCAACCTGAAATTATCAGTATCAAAATAATCACAATTATATTCATCCTGCATTGTTTCTTTATTACTAGATAGAACTTTCTCACTCTTTGTATTTACACTTTTTACTGAAGTTGTAAAACCTATAAAGAGATAAATAACGACCAAACTCGCTATTGACAGAATCATCTCTTTATAAAATGGATAATATATTTTCTGTGATTTTTTCATAGAATTCAATAGCAAAGGTTCAATAAATATGCCAGCTATAAATGTTATATATTCTAACAATATTAAAAGTTTCAACATTTATTATCTGATAATGGATAAAATTTTCCCCTTTATTCTCATGCTTAAGAAAATATAGATGAAATATGAAAAAATAGCCGAAAATTACAAAAAAAAGAGGTAAAGGTGTTTATTTGGTTTGAAAACTAATAACATAGATGTGATTAACTTAAAATAGAAAATTAAACACAAGCCCCACTATAATTATCCCGGTTGCTACAACACCAACAAAAACAAAAATGAGCTGAATTTTAAGCACCTTTTTTAGAATTATCGTTTCCGGAAGTGAGAGACCAATAACACTCATCATAAAGGCAAGAACAGTTCCGAGCGAAGCCCCTTTTTCCAGCAGTGCCTGAACAATTGGAATTATGCCGGCCGCATTTGAGTACATAGGCACACCCAGAAGCACCGCAGCCGGTACAGACCACCACGCAGATTTGCCCATCAGGCCTGCCATAAAATTTTCAGGCACATAACCGTGGATTGCAGCTCCAACTGCAATACCGAGCACAATATATATCCAAACCTTGCCAACAATTTCTTTTACAGCAGTAAATCCTTCATCAATTCTTTGAGCGAAAGAAATATCTTCTTCGATTACTTCTACATGTCCTGCCTTGATTTTATAAACCCAATCTTCCACATATTTTTCGAGTTTTAATTTTCCGATGACATACCCTGCCAGGATCGCTATTGTCAACCCTGTAACCATATAAATTATGGCGGTCTTCCAGCCAAATAAACCGAAGAGTAGGACGACTGCAATTTCATTTATCATTGGAGCAGCAATCAAGAAAGAAAAAGTAACCCCAAGAGGTACACCGGATTCCACAAACCCAAGAAACAACGGTATTGCAGAGCACGAACAAAAAGGAGTAACGATTCCCAGTACACCAGCCAGACCGTTCCCTGCTAATTCAGATTTTCCACCCAGCAGTCTTCTCGTTTTTTCAGGTGAAAAATATGTTCTGATTATGCCTACCACAAAAACTATTAATAAAAGCAGAAGCAGAACTTTTGGGACTTCAAAAACAAAAAAACTAACCGCTGAGGTAAGATGTGAATCATTTGAAAGTTTGAGCAAATCGAAGACAAAAAGATCGGTGAGCGTTTCAAGAGCAAGATATAATAATACCCAGGCCGGCAATAAAAACAGAACCACGGAAATTTTTGTTTTATTACCTAATTTGATTATGTGTTCCAAAAACATTCCCCACGAATTAAAATTAAAGACAAAGGTCCGGTGGTTTTACTGTTCCTTCCTCAACATTTTTAAAATATTTTTTCTGAAGCCATAGAGACACGTTAACCAGGCTTATTAAAACGGGTACTTCTACAAGCGGACCGATTACAGCGGCGAATGCTTCCCCCGAGTTTATACCGAATACAGCAATAGCCACGGCTATCGCTAATTCAAAATTATTACTGGCTGCCGTAAATGATAATGTTGCAGTTTTTGAATAATCAGCTCCGATTTTTCTTCCCATATAAAAAGAGACAAAAAACATTATCACAAAATAAAAGACCAATGGAATCGCAATTCTGATTACATCTATCGGTATTTTTACAATGTATTCGCCTTTTAATGAAAACATAACAAAAATTGTAAACAGGAGCGCTATTAAAGTAATTGGGCTGATCCTGGGAATAAATTTCGTTTCATACCATTCTTTGCTTTTCACTTTTAGCATTATAAAACGGGTCAACATTCCGCCAAAGAAAGGTATCCCGAGATAAATCAGCACGCTCTCTGCTATCTGCCCTATTGTAATATTAACTTCGAATGATTTAAGTCCAAGCCAGCCCGGTAAAACAGTCAAAAATACGTACGCATATAATGAAAAGAATAGAACCTGAAAAATTGAATTAAAGGCAACCAATCCCGCTGCGTATTCAGTATCACCTTTTGCAAGTTGATTCCAGACAATTACCATTGCAATACATCTTGCGAGTCCTATCATAATCAGCCCCGCCATGTAGTCCGGGTGATCAGGCAGCAATAAAATTGCCAGTACAAACATTAAAACCGGACCGACGATCCAGTTTTGAACTAATGATAAAATTAAAATTTTTACGTTCTTAAAGACATCGGGCAGTTCCTCATATTTCACTTTTGCAAGTGGAGGATACATCATCAGAATCAATCCGATAGCAATTGGAATATTTGTAGTGCCGCTCTGAAATGAATTCCAGAAATCAACAACAGGGGGAAAAAGATAACCGGAAAACACACCCGCAAACATTGCTAAGAAAATCCACAACGTTAAATAGCGGTCGAGAAATGATAATTTTTTTATGAGTGAATTATGCCCCATGATTTATTATATCCGGATTAATAATAAATTCCTCTATTTGCTCTTTAATCTGGTCCCTGATTAATCTTGTTTCCTGAAGTTTCTCTTCGGGGGTTCCTTCAATTGAGGACGGATCTTTAAAGCCCCAGTGTAGTTTTTTAGCAATTCCCGGAAAGATCGGACATCGTTCTGCTGCACTTTCATCACATACCGTTATAACAAAATGATAAGTCCTGTCTTCCTTAAAAAAATCAAAGACGCTTTTTGTATCATTTCCTGATATGTCTATCCCGATTTCATTCATTGCCTTAACAACAATCGGATTCAAAATACCCGGTTCAAGTCCGGCGCTTTCAGCGATAAATTTGTCCTTCCCAAAATGATTTAAAAATGCTTCTGCCATCTGGCTTCTTGCACTATTGTGGATGCAAACAAACAGCACTTTAATTTTATTCATACTTACACATTAATTGTTATTTATTAAATCAGTAAGCCAGTGAACAAGAGTTTCCCTTGTTGGAATTTTCCCCTGGCTTAATACTTTCCCGTTCACCATAAGTCCCGGCGTTCTTAAAATTCCGTTTTCAACGAACAATTGAAAATCAGTAACCTTTTCAACAGACGCATCAAAATTATTTTCTGTGACTACCTGGTTGCAAAGGTCCTCTAACTTTTTGCAGTTACTGCAGCCGGTACCAAAGACTTTTATCTGTAACATAGTCCCCATCCTGTATTTTTTCAATTTTATATTTCGAATAATATCGAAATGTTAATTAAATATATTATTTTGAACAGACCGTAATTCTATCCACCGATAATACTTTTTTCTTATCCAGAATTATGGATTGTTCGTCAGAAATCCAAAAATCAAGAGATGAAAGAATGGAATTGATCCTTGGGTCTGATGATCTGCTGTTAATAGCATAATTGACCCACTTTCCCTCTTTTTCCTCAAAAATGAAGCCCGCTTCCCTTAAAATACTAAGGTGTTTTGAAACAGTTGAAGTAGCAAGTTGCAGAACTTCCGTTATCTCACAGACGCATAACGGCCTGGTTTGCAGCATTTTAAGTATTCTGAGCCTGTTTGGATCTGAAAGGGCTTTAAATATTTTTGTTTTATCTTTTAACATATATCGTTTCGTTAATTAACGAAATATAAATAAAAATTGTCCGTCACCCAAATTAATTAATTGTTAATTCTACTTTTTTATAGATAGTCCGGAAGGTGTTTGCGGAGTTGATATTAGTCTGGTAAACAATTCCCAGCGCAACCGGGGATCTTCATCTATTCCACCGTGAGAGATTATATAATTTTTTACGATGTCCTGCCCAAGATTATAATTTATTACATAGCTTCTGTACTTTTTGATAAATTTTACTCTTTGCTCTGCTCTTTCTTTCGTCATTAGAGAATATTTCATCAGCCAGCTAACTGCCTGCTCTTTTGTGAATTTTCCGTCCAAATAATTTCTTGCAGCTTCATTTCCGGCGTAATCCAGTTTTAAAACTAATTTTAAAACTCTGTAATATTCGTCTGCTTTAGAAGGATCCAGGCCGGCAAGAGGGAATAAAATATTTTTTTCAAAATTAATTCTTTTTTCTCCCGGTAGGACAACCTGTATGCCGTAATTCGCTGTACCTTCGGCAGTTAATGATTGTGGACTAAAAAGCGGGTAGACTGAAAACTCCACCCAGCCTCTTTTTCTGTATAAATTTTGTTCAAGCAAAGTATTATAAACATGGTGACCGGGATATCCTTCATGCGCAGCAAGATCAACTGCTCGGTCAATATAAATTGGTAAATCCGTGTTTACCTGAATAACGCTGTAACTATTTCCCTTGTACCAGTTATATCCGCTCCATGGTTTATCGGTAACGTACTCAACGTGAAAACTTTCATTTGAAGGAAGTTTGATGTGCTGAAGTGTGATTTTTCTACATTCATTAATCGCAGCGCTGAACACTGTGTCAAGTTTATTTTTGGGAATTACAAATTCACTTCTGAATTCATTAAATCTGTTTATGATATTTCCTTCACCGGGTAAATCTTTGTCGAGTTCTGTAATAATATTATCAAAATATTTTACATCGTGTGTTGGTGCAACTGCATCGTACAGCGCTTTGCTTTCTTCATCAAAAGAAAACGTGCCTCCCCGGAGCATAAACACTTTAGCTTTAACAGCAAGAAGTTGTTTTGATAAATATTGAAATCTTAAGGTTTCAATTTCATCAGCCTTAAATTTGCCCAGGCTCTCCATTTGATTTAGTAAGCTGTCAATTTCAGCGTTAAGATTCTCCAGTTCTGCAGTACTATCTTTTATAGATTCCTTCGGCTTCCACTCATCGGGACCATAATATGCATCAACATAATCCGCATCAAATTGGCCTACTTTTAAAACAGCCTTAACATAATTTTCTGCAATATTATTCATTTTATTTTCAAGTCCGTTTTTCTTATTTGAATTATTTTCGTTAGAACACGATATAAGAATAAACAAAAATATAACAGGTATAAAATAAATTATTTTTTTCATATTATTTTTTTGATCAATTACTTAATTTTTGATTGAACTTGTTTTGTCTCCTTCACCGATCTGTTGTCGCCACATAGCGTAGTATAATCCTTTCATTTCCAGTAATTCATTGTGTTTTCCTGATTCAATTATTTTGCCTTTTTCAAGTACATAAATTCTATCGGCGTGCAAAATTGTTGAAAGACGATGGGCAATTAATATAGTAATTAGTTCGGAATTATTCGAAATATCCCTGATTGTGCCGGTAATTTCTTCTTCAGTTAAAGAATCCAATGCTGATGTAGCTTCATCAAAGATTAGTAGATTTGGTTTTCTTAACAAAGCCCTTGCAATTGAAAGTCTCTGTTTTTCACCTCCGGAAACTTTTACACCACCTTCCCCTATCATTGTATCCAGACCCTTATCAGCTCTTGCCAGAAGATTATCACAGGCAGCCTTTTTCAAGACTTCCATACATTCTTTATCAGATGCACCAGGACGCACAAAAAGTAGATTTTCTTTTATTGTTCCTGAAAATAATTGTGTGTCCTGAGTTACAAATCCGATTTTTTCACGCAGATCATCAAAGTTAATATCTTCACCGGGATATTTGTTGTAAAATATTTTCCCATCCTTCGGTGTGTACAACCCAACCAGCAACTTTACAAGAGTGGTTTTGCCCGAACCAGAAGGACCGACAAATGCAATGGTCTCACCTTTTTTTGTATCAAAAGAAATTTCATCAAGCGCCTTGCTATTTGCTGTTTGGTGTTTAAATGAAACCCTTTGAAATACGAGTGAATTTATTTCACCAATCTTTGCAGGTTTTTCCGGCTTTGTTTCGATAGGGAAATCTAAAATTTCCTGAAAATTATTCAGAGAGACTTCCGCTTCCCTGTATGTATTTATGATATCACCAAGGCCCTGCAACGGGCCAAAAATAAAAAAGGAATAAATAAACAATGAGAAAAATTCACCAACTGTAATTGCCTGGATATAAATCAGGTACAACATCAAAAACAAAATACTTGTCCTTATAAAATTAACTATTGTTCCCTGTATAAAACTCAGGCTCCTGATATATTTTACTTTTCTTAATTCAAGCTGAAGAATTTTATCGGTTGTGGTATTTAATCTTTCTATCTCCTGATTGCCCAGTCCAAGGCTTTTAACAAGTTCAATGTTTCTTAACGATTCTGTTGTTGAACCAGCCAACGCTGTTGTTTCGGTAACAATTACTTTTTGTATTTTTTTAATTTTTCTGCTAAGAACTGAGCTAACAATTCCGAGCAAGGGGACCGCGGAAAAAAAAACGGGAGCGATCAGCCAATAAACATTGATGGAATAAATTGTGACAAAAATTACTCCGACCAGAGATGTAAAAAGAATGTTTATTGCTGCACTTATAAGTTTTTCAACATCGGTTCTTACTTTTTGAAGAACTCCAAGTGTCTGCCCGCTTCTTTGGTCTTCAAATAATGAGTAAGGAAGTTCAAGAGAATGTTTTATCCCATCGTTATAAATTTTTGCGCCCAGCCTTTGGGTAATCACATTTACAAAATAGTCCTGAAAATTTTTGGCAAGCCTTGAAATAAATGCAACTCCAACCGCGGCAGCTAAAAGTAAGCTTACTCCTTTAAAGAATTCAGATGTGGTATACTGGCTGAATTTAGTGGCGTATTTGTCTATAACTATCCTGAAGATCCATGGATCGAGAAGTGAGAAAACCTGGTTTATGGCAGCTAAAAAAAGTGCCAGTATTACAAGCTTCCAGTAATTTTTCAGATAAGAATATAATAGTTTCATTTAGGCGTGATTAAAATACAACCACAGGCAATAAAAAGAAACCTGGTTATTAAAAAGGATAGTCTAATTTCAGACTATTTACATAGTGGGCAAAAGGTGTATAATGAACAAAGCATAGCCCGCTTATATCGGGCTATGCTAATTTCATTTATTTTTTAGGCATAATAGCATCTTTAGCAGCTTTCGCTACTCTGAACTTCAATACTTTTTTTGCAGGAATAAGCATTGTTTCGCCGGTGGCTGGGTTGCGACCCATTCTTTCTTTCCTGTTAACAACTACCAGCTTACCCAGGCCAGGAAGTGTAAATGAATTTTTAGCTTCTTTGTGAGCAAGAGTTACCAATTCGTTTAAGAATTGCTCTGTGAATTTTTTTGTTGTCTTCGTTTTTTTAGAGAGGTGATCAACAATTTGACTCTTGGTCATTGCTTTTGCCATATGAATATTCCTTTTAGTTTTTATGAATTAGTTACGAAGTGAAAATATAGATTATTTTGATCAAAAGAAACAAGCCTTAAAAATATTTCTTTCAAAATAAATTTTGCTGACACCTGTTATACCCCCTGTTCATGGGTCTAATATCTCACGTAAAAATTGTTTCTTTAATGCAATTGCTGCAGACTCAATACATACTTAAGCCATTTCTTCTTTTGTAGCTTAAGCTTTATTTAATTATTTTCAGGTGTTATTATTATTAAACAAAAGTTAACTGATGAAAATTTTCTTATGTGTCCTGTTCCTTTTCACTCAATTTTTATCAGCACAGGATGTTGATTCGAGCAAAGCTGATCCTGTAATCTATCCGGATTCTATAAAGACAAAAAATACAACAGCATTAATAGATACTTCCAAACAAGCCGCAAAAATTGATACTTTAAAACCGATTTATCAGTCAGCCCTTTCCTCAGAAGATTATTCCATTAATAGGCAAGATATTGTAAGAATGGATTACCGCAACATCGCTGACCTATTCGTAAAATTTCCTTTTGCATTTACAAGAGATTTTGGATTTATCGGACAGCCCAATGAAACTGTTCTTTATGGGGCTGGCTTTGGAGGAATTAGTTACCTTGAAAATGGAGTATTGTTTAACAACAGACTTTCAAATTCCCTTGACCTAAACCTGATACAAACAGAATCAATCGATTCAATTGAAATTGTTCCATCTACACGTGGATTTTTATACAGCCCATACAATAACCCGGTTACCGTAAATATTATTAACCAGGATTTCCTCTCGCGCCCGGCATATACCAGAATAAAATATTACCAGGGACCATTCGGCGAAGCGATGGTAGATGGATCTTTTAATGCGTGGCTGTATAAAAAGCTCGATGTTTCATTTGATATTACTAACAGGAAAGCTGATGACAGGTATACGAACAGTTCTTATAGTCTATGGCAAAGCAGATTAAAAATTAAGTACCTTCTGTCTGACAAGATAAATGTAATTGGCTCGTTCTATTATGTTACGTCCAAAACTGGGTTGAATGGTGGAGTTGACATTTCCCAGATAACCGGGGACCCGGCAACGGTAATTTATGATGAACTCCTTGCACCCGTTGTATATTTTGACAGAATGGAACAAACCAGACAGCAAAATTTTAATCTTAAAATTCTTAGTAGATTAACGGGTAATTCAGAATCGGATTTAACATTTTATTACCGGTCTTATTTTGATGGAATTACGGCCGGCAGCGATTCAACATATTTTGCAAACACTGGTAGAAATGATGTATTTGGTTTGCATTTAAAACACGATATGATGTTTGATGTATTTAGCCTTACAATTCTTGGTAATTATGAAAAATCAAAACTTAATTATGACCTGTTAAGCTACAATTATCACCCCGTAAGTTCTCTCGATTTTTCCACATATTCTGCCGCTGCAATACTGACGTTTAATACTAAAAAAAATATTTTTATGCCCTCATTGTTTTATAAAATTTCTCATAATTCATATTACCCCTCAAATAATACTTCAAGAGGTTTGGGGGCGGATGTTAAAGTAAATTTACTCTCCCGTTTCTCACTTTACGCAGGTTATTCGTTCTATAACAATCCGGCTTACGGCAAGGATGCCCAAAATTTTGAGACTTCCGTTAAATATGATAACGGTACCATTTTAGCCAGCGCAAAGTACTTTTCAAGAAAAGATTATTATGATCACTCTTTGGCCTGGTCAAAATCGTCGACTACTGGTCCCGTACACTTTGACCCCGCACCTTTTTATTCAAATATGAAAGGCCTTGGCGGACAGATTAATTTCCAATTTTGGAAATTAATAGTTGAAAATAATGGAGCCTATTATTTTAATTCAGATAATTCAGGGCAGGAATTATACCTTGTTCCCAAATACTCATATCGTGGCGGATTATTTTATAAAGATTCTCTTTTCAGCGGTAACCTTGATTTAAAAGCCGGTTTTGTATTTTACTACAATGGCAAAAGAAGAGCAATTGAAAACGCTCAGTACACCCAAATTGTTGATGCTAACAACAGACTTGATTTTACACTTACCGGTGAAATTCAAAAAGTAGCGATGATTTATTTCACGTGGCAGAATTTACTTAACAACAAATATTTTGTTGTTCCTTATTATCCAATGCCTGCAAGAAGCATACGTTTTGGTATAACCTGGGAATTATTTAACTAATGCACAGTGAAAAATCACATTTTATTTTTACTTCAATTGCCGGAATAATTATAGAAATTTTTCTACTGATTTTTATTTCCTATAACGGTATTAAAGGGAATATCCCGCTTTACATGTTTATTTATTCCGAATCCTTCCTGGTTATGCTCACAGCATTTTATTTTATTAAAAGTCCCCCCAGAAAGGTAAAACCTTTGCCAGGTGAGAGCGGAGAAGACTTAGTAAAGGAAGATTCTGCTTTTTTAAAGGTTGTGGCGAAACTGTTAAAATTTAAGCCTGAAGATTCAAGAAAATTATTTATACCATTGCTGATAATTGCTTTCGGAATAATTTTTAGGTTAACTCTTTTTTCAACAATAAATACCACATCTCCTGATGTAAACAGGTATGTATGGGAAGGCAAAATATTATATAACGGATATAATCCTTATTTATTGCCCCCAAACGATACAGCATTAAATGAGTTTCACGACGGGCTTTACGACAAAGTAACCTATAAAAATATGTCAGCGATTTACCCGCCTTTTGCTCAGGGTATTTTTGTAGTTGCTTATATGATTACAGGGGAAAATTTTATTGGATTAAAACTTATCTACCTGTTCTTTGATTTGCTGATTATGTGGCTTTTACTAAAGCTTTTGTACATGAAAGGCTACAATCTTAACAATATCATTCTTTACGCCTGGATGCCCCTTATTCTCCTGGAATATTATGTAAATGTTCATCTCGATCTGGTGGGAATATTTTTTATGATGTGCTTCATTTATGCAATGGAAAAAGGAAAATTTTATCCTGCTGTTATTTTTTTTACTTTTGCATTTATTACCAAAATGTATCCTGTAATCCTATTTCCACTGGTATTCAGAAAATTCGGATTTAAGAAGTCTTTTACATTTTTATACTTTTTTGTTCTTGGCTCATTATTCTTTTTCATTCCTTTCATTTATAAAGATATTTCAATTTTCAGTTCGCTGTTAACATACCTGAAACAGTGGCAATTCAATGCTTCGGTATATTACCTTCTTCTCCATTTTTTACATGACCCAGTAATATCACGATTAATTTGTACAGGCGGATTTATACTTTCAGTTGGACTTATTTCTTTTTTATACAAAGATTTTACAAAAGCCTGTTATGCTATTTTTATAACATTGATAATCTTTTCAACAACTTTATACCCCTGGTATTTAGGTTGGATAGCAGCTTTAAATCCATTTTATAACTTTTATTCAGTTACCAGTTTATTATTCACAGTTAATTTTTCAAATTTCACAACGGTAAGTGATGTCTGGGTAGAATACAATTTTGTACTTTTTACAGAGTATATTCTGTTTTTTGGGTTGTTGATTTACGATTTGTGGCTTATATATAAGAATAAAGAAAGGGATAAAAAAATTTAATTAATTGCTTCTACTTTTCCACCTAAATGACGTCCCAAAAATTCTTCCATCTCTCTGTAAAATTCAAACCGATTTTCTTCATTCTGGAATCCGTGTCCCTCATTTTCCTTTACAATATATGGAACATCAATTCCTCTCTTTTTCAGAGCTTCAACCATCTGGTCCGATTCTGATTTTGCAACACGCGGATCATTTGCACCCTGAGCAATTAGTAACGGGGCTTTAATTTTATCGACATGGAAAACAGGGGAAGATTTTTTCAATATTTCTTTGTCTTTTTGGGGATCACCAACCATTTCATAAAACATATCAAGAAAGGGTTTCCAGTATGGCGGAATTGATTTCATAAATGTGAATAGATTTGAAACACCAACGTAGTCAACCCCGCACCTGTAAATATCCGGAGTAAATGCAAGTCCTGCAAGCACAGCGTAGCCGCCGTATGATCCTCCGTAAATTCCAATCCTGTTTTTATCGCCAATACCCTGTTCAATCAGCCAGTTAACGCCATCGGTAATATCATCCTGCATTTCCCTGCCCCATTTTTTAAAACTGCTTTCCCAGAATTCTCTACCGTATCCCACTGAGCCACGAAAGTTTATTTTCAGAACCGCATATCCTCTGTTTGCAAGAAATTGTGTTTCAGGATCAAAGCCCCAGGTATCTCTTGCCCATGGACCACCGTGAGGTGTAACAACAACCGGAAGATTTTTTGGCTTAGTTCCAATAGGTAAAGTCAGGTACCCGTTTATTAGCAACCCATCACGGGATGTAAACTTTATCGGCTTCATATCTGCGAGAAGTTTTTCGTTTAACCAGGGACTAACATCACATAGCTTGAAAAAGTCTTTTGTGGTTAAATTATAGAAATAATATGCACCTCGCGATTTATCACTGTATGTCCTTACCAGAATTTTGTCTTCAACTTTATTCATATCTGCAATTACAACTTCATAACCGGGTAGTTTGCTTTCAAGAACGTCCTGAAGTTTTTTCCTGTCTTCATCAAAGAAATGGGACTGTTTTTTTTCAGTCGTAAAAGAAACACCGGTTATTTTTTTTCGTTTTTTGGAACTGTGAAGATTACTAACATCAACATCAGGATGTTCAAATATTACTTCAAGCTCTTTATTATGTTCAACGTCAAATTTTACAATTGCGGTTTTATCCCTGTTGATATTAGACTTTGCATAGATATATTTGTTATCGTAAGTGAACATTACCGGAATGAGGGCTTCTTTAAAATTACAGGTATGAATTAACCTAAATTCTTCATTCTCATTGTTTCTGTAAAGAAGGCCTGTATTAACTCCATCAGTGGTAATGGCTATTCTAAGTTTTCCCTCATGATCTGTAAGCCAGCCGGTAATATTGCCGGGATTTTTCGCAATTATATCTAATTTGCCTGCAATTACATTCAGCCTGTAAACATCAAAGACAGTACTGTCCCTATTATTTATAGCAATAATTAGCTCATCATCCTTTTCCTCTAACTCGTCAATAATTTCTACAGTTACTTTTTCAAACGGAGTCAGGTCCTTATTGTTCTTACCATCGATATCTACACCAAATAACCTGTAATTTTCATCACCGCCATTATCTTTCAGATAAACAATTCTTTTGCTGTTTGCCCAAAAATATTCAGCTATGTCCCTGTTTGTTTCACTTGTAACACGGATTAATTCATCACTACCAATTTTTTGAACAAAAATATTCATCCTGCTTTTCCAGGGCATTAAAAAAGCAAAATATTCCCCATCCTGAGAGAGTGAATAATTTGTTTTCTCAGGGTTTCTGAAAAAATCTTTCATTGGAATCAAAAGGCGGTCTCCCTATCAACACTAATTTTTTATACCGCATTAAAATAAGGATTCATAGCGAAATGTGAAATAATTTTGGCGAGAATTATGTAAAATGTGAGGAATAATAAAGGGCAGGGTAATTCTATTTCCTGCCCTTTTAATCTAAATGTATGGCAATATTACAAGCTTAACATCTCTTTAAATTTTATTGCTTGTCTCCTGGAGACTTCAACTTTATTACCGCCTTTTAGTTTAACAAGCAGACCACCGTTTAACCAGGGTTCAATATTTTCAATCCATTTTAAATTGATAATATGTTTCCGGCTTGCACGGAAAAATGTTTTATTATCGAGTCTTTCATCAAGGTAATTTAATGTCCTGAGTATTAAAGGTTTGTTATCTTCAAAATATAACCTTACATAATTTCCTTCTGATTCCATTAAACGAATAGTGGAAAGTTTTACAAACCAGCATTTTTCACCATCTTTTACGAAGATCTGATCTTCTTCCAGTAAAACAGGCTGTTCACTTGCTGCTGCAGTATCTTTTTTATTTCTTTCAATAACTTTTTTAATTGTTTCCTCAAGCCTTTTCGGTTCGATAGGTTTAAGAAG
>Ga0209919_1000338_pt1 | contig 23740 bp, 23 predicted proteins | sample SalPon2A_C_D2_MG_FD_185721 | JGI IMG/M metagenome (GOLD analysis project Ga0209919, IMG submission 185721) | Soil microbial communities from South San Francisco under conditions of wetland restoration - Salt Pond MetaG R2A_C_D2_MG (SPAdes)... | ecosystem: Environmental > Terrestrial > Soil >... | reverse complement strand
TGTGATACTAAAGCAGAAGCAGACAATAATGAAGGTAAGCTAAACCGCGCAAAAGGCATAAAGGAAATTAATCTAAACGGCGTAGAAAACTTTGTGGTAAATTTTGTTCTGAAATGTTTTTCGGATAATTTTATAAAAGATTACAGGAATAATTATGAGGAAGTTTTAAACCGGGCAAAAAGCTCTGAACCTACCGGCGTGAAAGGATGTTTGCTGGCGATGGCGGCGAGAACAGATACCACAGATTATCTCTCAAAAATTAAAATTCCTGTGCTTTTACTTTGTGGCGAACTCGATCGCCTAACTCCTCCCGATATCATGATGACAATGGGAGATAAAATAAATAACTCAGAATTTGTGCTTATTCCGGAAGCCGGTCATGTTTCAGCAGTGGAAAATCCTAAAGTTTTTAATATGGCCGTTGAGAATTTTTTGAAGAAAATATAAAAGTTTGGTATTTATAAAAATATTTATAACTTCGACTTTCAATTCATAAGAATAAAAAATCAAGCCTTGAAAAAAACAATTTCAATATTGCTTCTTTTGCTGTTTCTTTACAACGTGGCGGGGTATTATTTTGTATTTAAAATACTGCAGATGGATATTCGTTCTGACGCGAAAGAGCAAATTGAAAAATCTTTGAAAAAAGATCAGCTTGAAGAAATAGTGATTTTTCCCGGAAAGACAGACAAAGAGATAAAATGGATACGCGATGGGAAAGAGTTTTCTTATAAAAATAAAATGTACGACATAGTAAAAACCGAAAAAAAGCAAGATAAAATTATTTTTTATTGTTTGAATGATGAAAAGGAAGAAATGCTTTTTGCGAACCTTGATAATTATGTGAAAAGGAAAAGGTCAGAAAAAAGAAACATTAATAATGTAATCTCAAAAAACATCACTAATTATTTTTTTGAAAGCCTTGAAAAATTAAACACATCTTCAAAATCAGAAATTATCAGGCTGGTTTTTAATATCACTCCCAATAGTCTTCAAAAAGAGGTCTTATCTCCTCCACCCAAACATTCCTGATCATTTTAACTTTTAGAGATTAGATGCCGGAAGGATAATTGAGTCCAGCCGGGTTACTTTTTTATTAATAAAATGAACAGGATGTTATGAAAAAAATTGTATTATTATTAATTATTTTATTTTCTGTGAAATTAATTACTGCACAAACGCTTACCATTGTTGATAAAAAAACAGACAAACCAATTCAACTTGTTGTAGTACATAGCGAGTTCCCTAATGTAAGCGCAATGACAAGTTCGAAAGGAGAGGTAAACCTTAATTTATTTAAGGGAGCAGATACGCTTTCATTTATGCTTACGGGTTATGAAAAGCAAGTTCTGTCAATGAACCAGATTAAAAAGATGAACTACCGGGTTGCTATGACCGGGAAAAGCTATACCCTGAGTGAGGTGCTGGTTCTCGGTAGAAACCCCAATAAAGAGATGCCAAAAACAATAGGAAAAGTTAATATTCTTGGTTACAGTGACCTTAGAAGAAATAACGATATTTTCCTCGATAAAACATTAAACACCATTGCCGGTGTCAGGATGGATGTACGAAGTACCACTTCCCAGTCTCATATACTCGTTCGTGGAATAGGCGGGAAATCAAGATTTAATATCAGGGATATTAAAGTTTACTACGATGGCATTCCTATTACCGACGCTGATGGAACCACTAGTTTAACTGATATCGATTTTACAAGCCTGGGTAAAGTCGAGGTTATCAAGGGGTCATCAGCCGGACTATACGGATCTAGCATTGGCGGCGTTATAAATCTTTTTTCAAAGAGATCGCGTTACCAGGAAAAAGATTTTAACCAGTATGTTACATTCGGATCTTTTGGAATGCTGACAACAACAACAAATTTTCGTGCCGGGACCGATAAAGTAAATTTCTATGCAAATTACAGTTACCAGAATCTTAATGGATTCAGGGATCACTCACATTCCAAAAAAGAATTTGTGACATTCGGTGGCGACTTCTTTGTAAGCGATGTGCAGACGCTTTCCCTGCTGATAAATTATGCTCACGTGAACGATGAATTCCCCGGTGAAATTGACAGCGTTGATTTCGCAAACAACCCGGAGAAATCGAACCCGGCATATCCCCTGAAACACATCGGTATAAATTCAAAAAGCTTTTTAATTGGTGTGTCACAAATCTATAAAATTTCACCGAATTTTGAGAATACTTCGAGCGTTTTTATGGGACAGGTACAATCAGAAAACCCGATTGAACCCTTCTTCAACAGGCGTAGTACTTCAAAAGTTGGTACCCGCTCGGTTTTCTCTTTCAACACTTATCTCGGCAGTGCTAAATCTAGCTTTGCCTTCGGCGGCGAAGTTATTCGAAATTTTAACGTAGAAAAACATTACGGGTTTAAACCCTTTTTCTCAGACAATATAGATGCTATAAATTCCGACAAAGAATATGATCTTAAACAGTTTAATCTTTTTGTGCAGTCAATCATCAATTTTGATGAAATGACAACATTAACTTTGAGCAGCGGTATGAGCTGGTCCAATTATTTCGTAAAAGACAACCTGAGAGCAGGCGGCATTGATCAAACGAACGAAATGAAACTGGGTGCTTATTTTACCCCCGGGGTTTCTTTGACCCATGAAATCACCAAAGATATTTCCGTTTATGCACAGGTAAGCACAGGTTTCTCACCACCGACAGTTTCTGAACAGTCACTTTCAAACGGAAGTGTTAACACAACCCTTAACCCGGAAAAAAGCATAAACTACGAAATCGGTTCTAACGGTGATTTGGCTGATAACCGGTTTCATTATGAGTTAAGCCTGTTTTATCTTAAAATAAAAGATTCTTTTATTTCGCAGACCGTTAATGGTGTTAATGAATATGTAAATGCCGGGTCCTCCGATAATAAAGGACTTGAAGCGATGCTTTCCTACAAACTTATTGATCAACAGGACAACTTTATAAACCTTGTCCGTCCTTTTGTTACCTATTCTTATAATGATTTTAAGTTTGATGATTTTAAAACTGCTGCTGCAGATTTTTCCGGAAACGATTTTACTGGTTTAGCACATCATTTGTTCAATGCAGGACTTGATATTACTACCACACCGGGCTTTTATTTTTACGCAACATATAATTATGTTGGTAAACGTCCTCTTGTTGATGATAATTCAAAATACGACGATGCTTACGGTGTTCTAGATATAAAATTCGGAATAAGAAGAAGAATACAGAAAGAATTCACACTCCAGTTTTATGTAGGTGTAAATAATTTAACGGATGAAAGATATTCCCCAACCATTGCAGTAAACCAAAGAGATAAATCTTCGAGAAACTTACCTGTTTATTACAACCCCGCGCCAGGCAAAAATTATTATGCTGCTGCAAACTTTGAATATCACTTTTAATTAACTAAAAATTTTCCAATGTTTTAAAGGCAATCTATTGATTGCCTTTATTATTATACAAAAATAGGTCTTTTATGAAAGCTATAACTTTTGATTCACCAGGCGGACCAGAAGTGTTAAAAGTCGGCGAATATGAAAAGCCGGTTCCATCTGAAAAAGAAATCTTGATAAAAGTACAAGCCACAGCAATTAACAGGGCAGATACTCTTCAAAGAATGGGTAAATATCCTCCGCCCAAAGGAGCGAGCCCTGTTCTCGGACTTGAATTAGCAGGCGAGGTAGTTGAGGCCGGACAGGAAATAAAAAAATGGAAAACCGGAGATAAAATCTTTGGATTAATACCCGGTGGCGGTTACGCTGAGTACGCGGTGATTCATGAAGATATGGCAATGAGAATACCGGAAAATATTTCCGTTACAGAAGCCGCTGCAATTCCGGAAGTATTTTTAACAGCTTTCCAGGCACTTGCCTGGTATGGAAAAACAGAAAAGGGAAATTCCGTTTTAATTCACGCCGGTGGCAGCGGTGTTGGAACCGCTGGGATACAAATAGCCAGGGAAATCGGCGCAGATATTTATATTACAGCATCTTCTTCAAAACATAAGGCCTGTCTAGATTTAGGCGCAAAGAAAGCAATAGATTATAAAACACAAAACTTTGATGAAGAAATATTAAAATATACAGACGGCAAAGGAGTTGATATAATTGTTGATTTTGTTTCCGGTCCGTATTTTAAAATGAATATTGAAAGCCTCAAAACAGATGGAAGATTAATTATACTCGCCTCGCTTGGCGGTGGAAATGTTGATGAATTTGATTTAAGGAAAATTCTTGTTAAAAGATTATCCATAATAGGGTCTACACTAAGATCGCGACCTTTAGATTATCAAGTAAAACTTACAAAGGACTTTTCCGATTTTGCTCTTACTAAGTTTAAGGAAGGAAAAATGAAACCCGTAATTGATTCTGTATTTGATTGGAAAGATGCTTCCGAAGCACACAGATATATGGAATCAAACAAAAATACGGGGAAGATTGTGCTGGAGGTTTCTTAAGAAACAGATTCTTTATTAGTATAATAATAAATTAGGAAAAAAATGCATACACTTAGGGGAAAAAAAGTTTTAATTACAGGCGGAGCTTCAGGTATTGGTAAAATTATGGGAAGACTGGTTCTTGAAAAGGGAGCCGAACTTGTAATATGGGACATTAATTCAGCGGGGATTGAAGAAACAAAAAAAGAATTTTCCTCGTTAGGAAAAGTTCACGGCTATAAGGTTGATGTTTCACTTCCGGAACAGATAAAGACGGCGGCGGATTCAGCAAAAAAAGATGTCGGCAATATTGATGTGCTGATCAACAACGCGGGCATTGTTGTAGGCAAATATTTTAGCGAGCACACACCACAAGAAATAATAAAGACGATGGATATAAATGCCAATGCCCCGATGCTTATTACATCGGAATTTCTGCCAGTTATGATACAACAAAATTCAGGACACATCTGTAATATCGCTTCATCTGCAGGGCTCATTTCTAATCCCAAAATGTCAGTTTATGTGGGAAGTAAATGGGCCGTAACCGGTTGGTCTGATAGTCTTAGAATTGAAATGAAAAAATCAGGGAAAAATATCGGGGTTACAACAGTTACTCCGTATTACATTAACACCGGAATGTTCGACGGTGTTAAATCTATAATTCCGCTTTTAAAGCCAGAGAAAGTTGCACGAAAAATAATCGGTGGAATTGAACGCAGCCGTATTTACGTAAGCATGCCGTGGAATGTAAATTTTGTAAGATTTTTTCAGGCAATATTTCCGGTAAGATTTTTTGATTGGTTTGTAGGCGGTGTACTGGGGGTTTATAAAGGAATGGATCAATTTAAAGGTCACAAAAAATAAAAGCGAGATTATTATGGAAGAAACATCGAAAGACGTAATAGAAAAAATGCTTGGGGAGCAGCGGATGTTTTTTTCTTCCCACAAAACGAAATCATTAAATTTCAGAATAGAGAATCTGAAGAAATTCAAATCGACAGTACTTAAGTATGAAAAGAAAATCAGCGATGCTCTCTGGAAAGATTTACACAAGTCTTATGAAGAAGCTTATATTACAGAGATAAGCATAGTTCTTCAGGAAATTGATAATCATTTAAAACACATAAAACGATGGGCAAAGCCAAAGCGTGTATTTACACCGTTGCCACTCTTTCCCTCGTCCAGCAGAATTATTTTTGAGCCACTTGGAGTTGCACTTATCACAGCGCCGTGGAACTATCCTTTTCAGCTTCTAATGAATTCCCTTGTTGGAGCAATTTCAGCGGGATGTTGTGCAATTCTCAAACCCTCACCAGATGCACCAGCAATTGCCAGGGTGATGGAAGAATTGCTGCAAGAAATATTCGAATCAAATTACATCGGGGTTGTGCAGGGAGGCAAAGAGACAAATGAAATATTATTGAAACAGCGCTTCGATATAATCTTTTTTACCGGTAGCCCTGCAGTCGGAAAAGTTTTTATGAAAGCCGCCGCTGAATATCTTACACCAGTTGTTTTAGAGCTTGGCGGGAAAAGCCCCTGCATAGTTGATAAAGATGCTAACATAGACGTTGCCGCAAAACGAATTGCATGGGGCAAAACAATAAATGCAGGACAGACATGCATAGCGCCGGATTATTTATTTGTTCACCGTTCTATAAAAGATGAATTATTAACAAAAATTGCAGCTCATATAAGTAAGATGCACGGTACCGATCCAAAACAGAGTCCGCATTTTCCCAGGATAGTAAATGATCGGGCATTTAATCGTCTTCAAAAGTTAATGGAACACGGGACCCTAAAGTTTGGTGGAGAGACAGATGCAACAGAAAAATATATTGCGCCAACAATTATTGATGATGTTAAGCCTGACTTTCCGATTATGCGAGAAGAAATATTCGGGCCCATTCTCCCGGTACTTACATTCGATAATGTAGATGAAGCTATAAACTATGTTAATGAGAATGAGAAACCGCTGGCATTTTATTATTTCGGAACGAATACAAAAGCAAAAGAGGTTTTATCGAGAACAACCTCCGGCGGAGGCTGTATAAACGACACCTTGCTGCATATCGCTAATCATCATTTGCCATTTGGCGGCGTGGGAACAAGCGGGACCGGAAGTTACCACGGTTACAAAAGTTTCCTTGCATTCAGTAATGAAAGAGCAATTGTGAATACACCAACCTGGATAGACATACCATTAAAGTATGCACCGTTTAAAAACTTTAAGTGGCTAAAGAAAATTCTTTAGCTAATTGATATCAATTCATTCAACAGGGGAAGCGATGAAACATACTAAAACAATATTATCTTTGGCAATATTCCTGCCATTTTTATTCGTTTCCTGCAATATCAATGATAGTCTTGAAAGAAATCTTATAACCATTAATAGTGCACAAATTTATTTGATAAATACTGTAACAGACTCGCTTTATCAAATTGCGGATGGTGAACAACCTTTTTTTATTCCTAATAGCGACAAAATATTATATCGATCTTCTGATTCTTTGTTTACAATAAATTATGACGGTACAAACAAAAAGTTTTTATCTAATGCTTATGGCGGATCAATATTTCTACATATGGGGATAACAGTATCTGACGACGGGCGTTATGTACTCTATTCCGGTCAGGACCATAGTCCCGGAGATCTTTATTTGGTCTCTATTAATTCAGGCTTAAGTGTTAATCTTACTCATTCTCCGGATCGTTCAGAGGGCAATCCACATTTTTATAAAAATAACAACAGAATAATTTATTCGGAAATTGTATTTAAGGATAAAATAGGCGGGGATTATTCTAGATTGGGAATTTCTTCCATTGATCTCTCTGGTTACTCTTACGAAAAAATAAGTCCCGATTCCTGTGGCTGCATATATGTTGGTTCAACAATGAACGATAATTATTTTGTTACAGAGTCTGGTTATGCTGATAAGGACTCGTCTATAATAATAATTACCTTAATTGATGAAAGGGATAATTCAATAAAAGATACAATAAATTTTATAAATCAGTCATTTTCATCCGCACCGACCGTTGATAACAACGGGTATTTATATTATTGTGTAAATAATAGCAATATCTATAAAATGAATTTATTTACAAGAGAGACAACAAAATTATACACGGGGCTTATCAATGATCATTGTTCTTATTCTTCTGATTTCAAAAAAACATTATTTGTAAGTGGAACCAAATTAATAATGCTCGACCTTCAGACGGGTCAGACAAAAACATATTTTAATGATATGGGTGCAGATTTTGCTTTGTGGAATTTTAGCTACTCGAAGGACAACAAGTATATTGCAGTAGAAAAAACTAAAAGCAAACAGGTTTATAACTATTGACCACCTACTTTAAATTCCTGATCACTCACCGGTTCCGAAGTGGGAACTTTTATAACGTTAAATGCAAAATTTACCACCTTATGGCAGGTGTTACATGTCTGAGTTAATGTTTTATAATCTTTCGTAAACATTTTTAGGCTTTTATTGGTAATAGAAGCCTGTAAACTGTCAAGCGCGGGAAAAATCATCGGGATTTCCTTTGTCTCTTTTCTGTCGGGTAAAAAATGAATTGCGTTATATAGTGTCTCTCTTATTTCTCCAATCTCAAAGTTAGCAAGCGGCCAGTTTTCATTTATTCCCGCAAACCAAAGTTTTTCATGATGCATCTGCACTTGCAGCATAAACTCGCCAAGTTCTGGTTTGTAGCTGTTTTTTATAATAGCCTGGAGGCTATCGATTTTGCTTTGTAATGCCTCTGTTTTTGTATTATTGCAGGAAGTGAAAAAGAAAGCAACAATAAATAGAACTGACGAAAGAAATAAAAAACGTTTCACTAATTTCCTACCTTTCTCCCCGGTATTATTTTTTCTGATAAATTATACGTTTGTTCTGTGCCTGTCAATCCAGTATGCCCAGATAACAAACAGCCACTGTGCTAGCGCGCTGTACACCAGTATGCTGACGTTTGGAGGGGCTGCTGAAAATAAATTCATTACATATATTATTAATAACAAAGCGGCCAGTCCCCACAGGGCAAACGAGCCGGTTTTATCATTTGCTTTAGTAGTATTCAGGTATAAATATAAACCAGTTCCGAAGAGTAAAAGTTCAACGGTGACAGAAGCCGGAACAGAATACCACAAGCCGAGTCCTAAATAAGTATTTATTCCGGGTGCAATGGGCAGATCGGGGCGGTGAGAAATAAAATCAAGTATCCAGTGACTGAAAACACCCAGCCCCAAAATGATAGATGCTTTCCGGTTCTTTTTTATTAGATAATAAATTCCTCCGAAAAGCAACGACCAAATAATCGCCATTAATAAACTATGTGAAAGCGGGTAGTCATAAAAATCAAGTGGTGCCATTGGAGTATTGCCCGGATCAATTTTTACATGCTCAAGCCCGAGCAGGAGAAAGATGGGCCAGAGAAGATCCAGAAAATTTACGGCCATAAAGTAAGTGCCCAGTGAGATTTTAGGTTCTGCCTTTTTAGAGCCAAAGCCGACAGCGTAGTGCCCTATAAACATGTTTCACCATTTTTTAAGAATGTAAAAGTTAATAAAAGTTTACTTCGTGATTTAAATATTTTCCGTTTTTGTAATTAAATTTTGCACTGAAAAACCTGTCCTGAAAAAGCCATTCAAGGAAAATTTTATCACCGTCCCACAGGTTTAGTTCGGTAAGTTTGTCGTTAGGAATCCATTCAAGATTTCCTTCGGGAGAATCAATTAGTTTCCCCTCAAAATTTTTTGATGAAAAAATAAACACATACCAGTCATCAACTTTATCAAACAGCGGGAAAGTTATAAATCCATGCATTTTAGGGCTTTTTATAGTCAGTCCGGCTTCTTCTTTGATTTCCCTAATAACACAATCTTCCGGGCTTTCTCCCTGTTCAAGTTTTCCACCAAGTCCGTTCCACTTACCTTCGTGATAATCGTTTTCCTTTTTTACCCTGTGAAGCATGAGTGTCGTGTTTTTTTCTTCGTCTATTACATAACAAAGTGTTGCTAATTTCATAATATTATTTTTTAAAAATGATGGTTATTTGTATTGACATTATATTTAATGCAGACTAATTTTTTAAGGAAAGATATTTCGCCTGTGGCAAATAATCCGTTATTTGACTTAAAGGAAAATAATATATTTGCTTTGCACTTTACAATATTTTTTAAATATTTATTCAAAAAAAATTATTTTGTTGATGTTAAAATTTAATTATCTTTTAACAGTTAACAATACAAAATCTCTTTTATAGGAGGCTCACGGAGATGACAGGGTTGGAATTAGAAACAGGAAAAGAAACGATAGAGACACATGAAGATTTGTTGGAAGAAAGTTTGGAAATTTGCATTCCTGTTGCTGGACATCAGGATGAAGAAACACTGAAAATGTTTATGGGTTCTGCAGATGAGGAAGATGATTTTGATGATGAAGAAGATTTCGACGATGAATTTGAGGACAACGAAATAGATGAACCTATTGATGAAAAGGAAATATTAGATGAAGATTTTGACTTCGACGATGACGAGGATGATGATCTTTTCGATGACGAAGATCCCCAGTATAATTAGGTCCGGTAGGTATTTACCTACCTAAATATTTATCAGGAACAAGATAGTTTTTTACATAGTCAGTTACGCCGTCTTCAAGAGAAGAAATCTGAGTGGTGTAACCGACTTTTTTTATCTTATCTAAATTTGCTTCTGTAAAGTACTGGTATTTATCAGAAAGATGATCCGGCAAATCAATGTATTCAATATTAACCGGTTTTCCAACAGCATTAAACAGAGCGGTAACAAGATCATTCCATGTCCTGGCTTTTCCTGAGCCAACATTATAAAGCCCGTTTTTACCTTTATTGTCCATAAAAAACAGTGTCATATCAACAGCGTCTTTTATGTAAACAAAATCTCTTTTCTGTTCACCGTCTTTGTAATCTTTGTGACGTGATTTAAAAAGCCGGACTTTTCCCGTATCTCTTATTTGTTCGAAAGCTTTGTGAACAACGCTTCGCATATCGCCTTTGTGAAATTCATTAGGGCCAAACACGTTGAAATATTTTATCCCAACTATTTTATCGAGCATATTTTTCTTTAAAGCCCATATATCAAAAAGATTTTTTGAATAACCATACATATTTAACGGGCGTAATGTTTTGCAGATTTCATCTTTGTCATCAAAGCCGAGACTGCCATCACCATAAGTTGCTGCAGAAGATGCGTAAATAAATCTTATGTCTTTGTTTATAGAATAAAGTGCCAGTTTTTTTGTGTACTCAAAATTGTTTTCCATTAAATGGTCCGCATCTTTTTCTGTTGTTGAAGAGTTTGCTCCCATGTGAACGATGGTGTCTACTTTAAAATCCAGGCCTGTTTGAATTTTTTCAATAAAAACATCTTTGTTAATGAAATCTTCATAATCCAGGCTTATAAGGTTTTTCCATTTTTCATCTTTGCCAAGCTCATCCACAATAATAATTTTGTTTTTACCGAGCTGATTTAATCTCCAAACCAGCGCGCTTCCTATGAATCCGGCAGCACCCGTTATTACTATCATTTAATTGCCTTTGTGACTTAAAGTATCATTTTATAATGCTTACAATTTAATTATATTTGCTTTGCTTTCAAAAAGAAAGCATACTGGAAAACATTCCAGAAAAAAACGGGCCTAATAAAACATATAATTGACAAACTAGCCAAAATTCATATATTTGAACAAGAGTTTATAGTTCTTTTAAATATTAGTTCTTATCAAGAACGGCTGAGGGAACAGGCCCGTGGACGCCGTAGCAACCGCCCCGAATTATCGGGGGCCTTAGGTGCTAAATCCTGCCTCCGGTTGGGGGAAAAGATGAGATGAAGACAGATTTTTATTACCTCTTCATTCTCATTTGAAGAGGTTTTTTATTTTAAACTAATAAGATAATTTATGGAATCAACAACGAACATATTAACAAAGATACTTAAAGAACGAATCCTGGTTCTCGACGGAGCGATGGGGACTATGATTCAGCGACACAAACTGGAAGAAAAAGATTTCCGTGGCGAACGATTAATAAATCACCCAAGTGATTTAAAAGGGAACAACGATCTTTTAAGTATTACTCAACCAGAAATAATTAAAAACATTTATCGTGAGTACCTTGAGGCCGGCGCTGATATTATAGAAACAAACACTTTCAGTGGAACGTCAATTGCACAGGCAGATTATAAGACAGAAGAGTTTGTTTATGAAATTAATTATCAGGCAGCAAAACTTGCAAAAGAAGCTGCAAAAGAATTCACAAAAAAAAATCCGGATAAACCAAGGTTTGTTGCAGGCGCGCTCGGACCGACAAATAAAACTCTCTCTCTTTCACCAAATGTAAATGATCCGGGATACCGGGCAACAACGTTCGAAAAAATGTCTGAAGCATATTATGAACAGACAAAAGGACTGGTTGAAGGAGGAGCAGATATTCTGCTTATCGAAACAATCTTTGATACGCTAAATGCTAAGTCCGCAATCTTCGCTGTTGAAGAATATATGAATGATACAGGAAAGGAAATTCCTGTTATAATTTCAGGAACTATAGTTGACCAGAGCGGAAGAACATTATCTGGTCAGACGACCGAAGCATTCTGGATATCAATTTCACACACAAAAAATCTGCTTGCTGTAGGACTCAATTGTTCGCTCGGCGCAAAACAAATGCGTCCATTTATTGAAGAGCTTTCAAATATCGCGGATTGCTTTGTAAGTATTTATCCAAACGCTGGCCTTCCGAATGAAATGGGTGAATATGATGAAATGCCGGGAACAATGACTTCCCTGTTAAAGGAATACGCAGAAGCTAATTTCTTTAATATTGTGGGCGGATGCTGTGGAACAACGCCGGATCATATTTCCGCAATAGCTAAAATGGTCTCTAAATTCAAACCGAGAGAACTTCCCGAAGTTAAAAAATATTTGAGATTAAGCGGACTCGAGCCGCTCGTTGTTCGCCCTGATTCAAATTTTGTGAATGTTGGCGAAAGAACAAATGTAACAGGCTCAAAGAAATTTGAAAAATTAATACTTGCCGGAGATTATGAAGCTGCTTTGGCCGTTGCGCGAAACCAGGTTGAAGGAGGAGCGCAGGTTCTTGATGTAAATATGGATGAGGGTTTGCTTGATTCTGAAGAAGCCATGAAAAAATTTCTGAACCTTTTGCAGGCAGAACCGGATATTGCAAAGCTTCCTGTAATGATCGATTCATCAAAATGGTCAGTTATTGAATCGGGGCTTCGGTGCGTTCAAGGAAAATGCATAGTTAATTCTATCAGCCTGAAAGAAGGTGAGGAAGTTTTTAAAGAACGAGCCAGAAAAGTTTTGCAATATGGTGCCGCCGTAATTGTGATGGCTTTCGATGAAGGTGGGCAGGCAGATTCATTGCAGAGAAGAATAGATGTCTGTAAAAGAGCCTATAAAATTTTAACTGAAAAAATAGGATTTCCACCACAGGAGATAATTTTTGATCCAAACGTTTTAACAGTTGCCACCGGAATTGAAGAGCACAATAATTACGCAGTGGATTATATAGAAGCAACACGCTGGATAAAACAAAATTTACCATTAGCAAAAGTAAGTGGCGGCGTTAGCAATATCTCATTTTCCTTCCGTGGAAATAACCTGTTGCGCGAGGCAATGCACTCGTCATTCCTGTTCCATGCAATAAAAGCCGGAATGGATATTGGTATCGTAAATGCAGGTCAGCTAGAGGTTTACGAAGAAATTCCAAAAGATCTTTTAAAGCTTGTTGAAGATGTACTACTTAACAGAAGGAAAGATGCGACTGAACGTCTCGTTGATTTTGCTGAAACTGTAAAACAAAAGGGCAAGACTGAAGTCAAAAAAGATGAATGGAGAAACGGAACAGTTCAGGAAAGATTAAAACATTCATTAGTTAAAGGAATTGTAGATTATATAGAAGAAGATACAGAAGAAGCCCGCAAACAATATTCAAAACCCCTCGAAGTAATCGAAGGACCGCTTATGGACGGGATGAATGTTGTTGGTGATCTTTTTGGTTCCGGAAAAATGTTTTTACCGCAAGTCGTTAAAAGTGCTCGTGTGATGAAGAAAGCAGTTGCGTATCTTTTCCCTTTTATAGAGGAAGAAAAAGCTGCATCCAATGATACACGCGAAGCCGGTAAGGTTTTGCTCGCTACAGTAAAAGGTGATGTTCATGACATCGGGAAAAATATTGTTGGCGTAGTTTTAGGCTGCAATAATTATAACGTAATTGATCTCGGTGTCATGGTGTCAACAGAAAAAATTCTTCAGACAGCAATAGATGAAAAAGTTGATGTTATAGGACTCAGCGGACTTATCACTCCATCTCTTGATGAAATGGCTCATGTTGCAAAAGAAATGGAGCGCCGGGGCTTTAAAGTTCCATTATTGATTGGAGGAGCCACTACTTCAAGAATACATACCGCGGTTAGAATTGCCCCCAACTATAAAGGTACAACAGTTCACGTGCTTGATGCATCCCGAAGTGTACCCGTGGTCAGCAGCCTAATTAGTGATGATAAAAAGGTAAGAGATAATTTTAGTAGTGGAATAAAAGATGAATACACGAAATTGAGAGAAAATCATTTAAAGAAAAAAGAAGCAAAAAATTATTTAACAATTGAACGAGCCAGAGAAAACAAATTAAAGGTCGATTGGGAAAAAACAGAAATAGTTAAACCTGACAATATTGGGGTTACAGTTCTAAAAGAATTTTCTCTCGAAACTTTGCGTAAATATATTGACTGGACTCCATTTTTCTCGACCTGGGAAATGAAAGGAAAATATCCTGATATATTGAATAATGAAAAAGCGGGTAAGGAAGCAAAAAAATTATTTGATGATGCTAATAAGCTCCTGGATGAAATTATTAAGAACAAGTCTTTAACTGCAAACGGCGTTTTGGGACTCTTCCCTGCGAACACAGTTGGAAATGACGACATTGAAGTATATTCCGATGATACAAGAAAAGGTGTGAAAAGAGTTCTGCATACAATCAGAACACAGACGCAAAAATCAGATGGGCTTCCGAATCTTGCTCTTGCGGATTTTGTTGCACCAAAGGAATCGGGAAAGAAAGATTACATCGGAGCATTTGCAGTTACAGCGGGAATAGGGATAGAAAAGCTGATTGAAAGATTTGATAAAGATCATGATGACTATAACAGTATTATGACAAAGGCACTTGCCGACAGGCTTGCCGAAGCATTTGCGGAACACCTTCACGAGCTTGTAAGAAAAAAATATTGGGGATATGCACCGGATGAAAAATTTGACAACGTGGATCTTGTAAAAGAACAATATCGCGGAATTCGTCCGGCTCCCGGTTATCCTGCACAACCGGATCACACAGAGAAACCAATAATTTTTAGTTTACTGGACGCAGAGAGAAACACCGGAATTAAATTAACGGAATCCTTCGCAATGTATCCTGCAGCTTCCGTTAGCGGCTTGTATTTTGCACACCCCGACTCAAAATATTTTACGGTGGGAAAAATCGGAAAAGACCAGGTAATGGATTATCATAAAAGAAAAGGAATGAGCCTTGAAGAGGCCGAAAGATGGCTTTCTCCGATTTTGAATTACGAACCTGGGGAATAATCCGAAATATTGGAACATAAAAAGTGTTAATTTTGTAAGGTAATTGACATGAATTGATTAGGCGGGTTCCAATGAAAAAAATAAAAATTGCAGTTTCTTCTACTTTTATTCTCCTCACTTTCTTTCTTATAGGGTGCAGCAGCAAACCTGATGTAATACATGATTTGAGCGGAAAAGATTACACACTTATAGATACAGATAGTTCAATTGTGCACTTCCCAGGTGATTTTAAAGGAAAGACCGTTGTCCTTGGGTTTATTTATACCCATTGTCCTGATATTTGTCCAATGACAACCCACAACATTAATCTGGTGAAAAAGGAACTGGAGAAACAGGGTGCGGACGATGTAACTTATTTGGATATTTCTTTTGATCCGGATAGAGATTCTCCCGAAGTTCTAAAAAAATATGCAGATGTAAGAGAAATAAATACAAAAGAGTTTAGATTTCTTACAGGGAATAAAAAGGTAATTAAATCTCTGCTTAAGGATTGTAATATATACGCTATTCCCGGTGATACAACTGTAACAGATGGTGATACTTCTTACTTTTTTATTCACACCGACAGGATAAGCGTTATGGATCCTGAAGGGAAGATTCGTGCAGAGTATAAAGGAAGCACAGCCAACAGGACCGAATTAATAAAAGATATTAATAGAATTAGATAAGGACTTGTTATGTATATTTTAATGATTTTAATTTCATTGCTTAATTTTTCCTATAGTGGAAAACTTGAAGTAAAAGATGGATGGGTTCGTCCCGCAGGAAAAGGAATGAACACCGCATTTTATTTTAGGGTAGAAAACAACGCCGATAAAGCAGACACACTACTTTCGGTAAAATCGGGCGTGGCAAAAATGGTGCAGATGCATGAGACTTTTAAGAAAGACGGTATGATGGGTATGCGGGAGATAAAAGCCATACCGGTAAATTCAAGATCAACTCTAGAATTTAAACCGGGCGGTTATCACGTAATGGTGATGAATTTAAAAGAAGATCTTAAAATGGGAGCTTCTGCAGAATTTGTTCTTCACTTTAAATATGCGGGTGATGTAACGGTGAAAGCTCCTGTAAAAATGCCGGGTGATTGATTATAAATTAAAAACTACTCACCTCCTACCACTTCACTTAATATGAGAAAGGGGGAAGAACAGAGAATTTAAAAAGTCCCTTCCTTTTAAGAGAGGGATTTAGGGAGAGTTTCATAAATATTATGACTTCAAACCAAAACCTAATAGAAACATTAAACGCACATCAATTTGTGAGCGTGGTTCCTTTCGATCTTCACGGTCCGGACGTTTATGTTTTTGATTTTTCTGATTCGAACGAAGAGTTGAAAGAACAGGATTTTTCTGACCTGCAAAAATTTATTGATTTCAGTTTTGAGAAACTGAAGGAAAATAATGCAGAAGTTGGTGTTGGCGGATACGCGGAGAGTCGCTCTATTTATAAGAGAAGTGAAGTTTTTAAGAGCGGTGAAGAGTACCGATCTGTTCATCTGGGTATTGATATAACGGCGGAGGCAGGCACAGAAATATTTGCTCCCTTAAACGGAAAAGTACACAGTTTTCAGAACAACTCTTCTTTCGGGGATTACGGCCCGACAATAATTTTAGAACATAATTTAAATGGTGAAGTTTTCTACACACTTTACGGGCATTTAAGTTTAAATTCGCTTAATGGACTTTTTGAAGGAAAGGAAATTAAAAAAGGCCAAAAAATTGCAGAATTTGGGGACCCGGCAGTAAATGTTGGCTGGCCACCGCACCTACATTTTCAGTTAATTACTGATATGCTAGACAAAAAAGGTGATTTCCCCGGTGTTTGCACTCCTTCAGAAAAGGAATATTACCTGAACATATGTCCCGATCCGAATCTGATATTGAAAATAGAAAAATTGAATTAAACTATAGGGACAGGGCAAGCCCTGTCTCTACGCAAATAATGAAACCAAAATGCTTTCTATGCATCACATTAAAAACAAAAATGAGTTATAAAGGAGAATAAAATGAGTTATTATTTTAGTAAAACTATAAATGAAGATTTCGATAGTGCAATAGAAAAAGTTACGGCAAAATTGAAAGAAGAGGGTTTCGGAGTACTTACAGAAATTGATGTTAAAGAAACACTGAAGAAAAAACTTGATGTGGATTTTAAGAAATATAAAATTCTCGGCGCATGCAATCCTCCTTTCGCATACCAGGCTTTACAGGCAGAAGATAAAATTGGTATCATGCTTCCGTGTAATGTTATAGTTGAAGAAAACAGTGATGGTAAAGTAGAAGTTTCTGCAGTTGATCCTATAGCTTCAATGCAGGCAGTTCAAAACGAATCGCTTGGTTCGGTTGCAGTGGAAGTAAGAGACAAACTCAAAAAAGTAATTGATAACCTTTGATAAAATTACACTGATCCATTTTTAAAAGTCGCCAATACTTTAATTAGCGACTTTTTTAATTAATGTTTTTCTTTCTTAAAAAAATCAAGCCAATTGCAAAAATTATAGTACTTCCGGCAATACTATAAAGAATCACTTCCTTCAAAAAAGAAAAATCCATTTTGTATAAATCCTGTGATGCCCACATTGGTAAAGCGTATGGTATCCAGTTGCTGTGTTCCCAGCTCAGCACCATCGATGTTCCAATTGTTCCTGCTACACCAATACCGATGGAAACAAGAAAGTTTTTAGAATTTATACTAATTACAAATTGTATCATTAATATAAACAGCGAAGCCAGAAAAATTTTGATGCTGGTTATAATAATTTCATTATTCATGGCGAAGTTTTCAAAATGTATTTCCGGGTGGAGTGAAGCCAGCATTTTACCGGATAAAATCAAAAACGCATCGAAAAGAGCGAGAGATAAAAACACCAGTCCGGATGCAACTACTATTTTACCAATATAAATATTGGCCCTGCTTACAGGAAGAGCAAAGAGATGTTTCCAGCCGTTAGATTTGTGTTCAACATTGTTAACAATAAATGCAACCAAAGTAATGAGTAATGGCAGCATTAAGATTGAGTAAATATTGCTTGCATTACCCGCTATTTTAAGCCATGGATTTGTCTCTGCTTTTTTCAGCAATTCAGGGTGTGAAAAAAAGATTAAGAAATTTACAGTTACAACAAATAACGGTGCAAGAATAGCTCCCCACAGCGCAAGGGTTTTCTTCTGTTTTGTTATTTCAGTTAATACTGAACTTTTTAGTGCAATTAAAAATGAAGTCATATCAATTCGTATTTGTTATATCGAGAAATAATTGTTCTAGATCTTTTTTTGAATTATTGATTCCCAAAACAGGGATTTCATTTTTTACTAATAGTCTTGTTATAATATTTATTTCTTCTTTGTTTTCTATATCGGTTTCGATAAGGTTGGTCTCTTTTAATTTTGACTTGGGGAAATTATTTTCCTGCAGTAATTTTAATCCCCTTTCAGGCTCACTGGTTTCAATAAACACCGTGCTTACGCCAATTTCTCTTAATTCTTCCAGAGCGCCCTGGAAAAGAAGTTTCCCTTTATTAATTATTCCAACGTGAGAAGCTATTCGTTCTATCTCACTTAGAATATGGCTTGAAATAAAAATCGTGGTACCTTTTTCTTTTTTAAGAGATAACAGTAATTCTCTTATTTCAATAATTCCGTGAGGATCGAGTCCGTTTGTCGGTTCATCCAGTATTAATAATTCCGGTTCTGAAATGATTGTGAGAGCGAGACCCAGACGCTGTTTCATTCCCATTGAATAATGTTTAACAGCGCGCCTGGCATCCTGAAGCAGGTTTACAGTTTTAAGGGCTTCTGCCGTTCTGTTTTTTGGTAGGCCCCTTAGTTTTCGGGTTATTTCCAGGTTATCGAAACCGGATAAATGATTATATAATGTGGGAGATTCTACAAGTGCTCCAATTCTTTTTAGAATTGATAAATTTTCATTATTAATTCTTTTACCGAAAATCTTTACGTGATCTCCGTTGGTTTTATATAACCCGAGCAAAGCCCGTATAGTAGTGGATTTTCCTGCACCGTTGGGCCCTAAAAACCCATATATACTTTCCTGCGAAACATTAATACTCAGGTCGTTTAAAACTTTCAGGTTACCAAAGGAAAAATCCAGATGGTTGGTTTCGATGTAATTTTGCATTGCTTCTCAATTGTTTCTGTAAAGACGAATTGAGGAATGTAATTGTTACAAAAATGAGGCGAGTTTAAGAGGAATATTTCTGAATTTAAATAAAATAAGTTTCGTGAGATTGCTCATCCTTGCAATATTGAACAGAGATAATAAAGGGAAAGAAGAATTCGTGCAGATGTATGAATCGTACCAGTCAGGATTAAATTTATTTTTGAAATTGTAAAGCCCGAGGTAATTATAGGCATAACGTAAACGTCTTCCGGCGAAGTTAATGAAAAATTCATTTGAAAAGACTTTACTGTTATATATGATGTAAGGCACATCGCCAAGACTCCAGCTCCTGGCCCCTTCAGATTTAAGCTGATTAAAAATTGAATAAATAAGAAACTCCATTACGCCTTTTGGTGCATCTTTTCTTCTAAGAAGCAGGTCAGTTCTAATTTGTGCGTTACTTATTTTGGCAGTCAAAATTGCTCCCGCCCACTTTCCGGATTTTTCTGTAAATACAAAAAGGCGGGTATCCGGCAGAAACTGATCGTTAAAAAAATATTTTAGTTGCGGTTCTTTACCATGTGTGCATCTTGATTTGAATAATTCCAGTTTGATCTTGTTTTCGTGTGAAAATTTTACCTCCTGTACAAAACCTCTTTTGGAACCGTACCGAATTAATTCTTTGACGGATTTTTTGCTGAAGTGGTTTATTTCTGTTTTGAGCACAGCTTCTTTGGCAGCCTTGTAAGTCTTAAATTTTTTATGGGCAAAAATATTGGCACATTCTGCATTGCACCCAGTTACAAAGACATTTATGTTTTTGGAGTTTATCCTGTCGTCTTCCTTTAATTCAGTTTGAGTAAAATAGTATTGGGGATTGTTAATCCATAACAGGGGTTTTTTCCCGGTAGCATTATTTTTCTGAAATACCCGCTCGTAAGTTTTCTCTTTTGTGCTGGAAATAATGTTCAACGTTTCCGCAAAAAACGAAGAGTGAGGATAAATGTCCTCTTTATGTATGACGTCTAGATTTTGCATATTTATCTATTTTAAAAGGATAATTTAATTTTTATGTAGAACTTTGCAGAGTGTTATTCCTATTTACTCTCGTGGTTAATTAAAACAAAAATCATTGTAAAAAGGTTTCCTCTTTTTTTAGAATGAAATATCAGTATTGGATTTTAGTGTGAAATAACTATTTTAATGCAACATTTAACAATTTGGTGATATTATGTTGAAAAATTCAATAATCGAACTCTTTGAAAGGGATTTAACGAGGTTAAAAGATGAGATTAATCTTTACACAGCTGAATCTAAATTATGGATAACGGAAAAAGAGATTAACAATTCAGCCGGTAATCTTGTCTTACACCTGCTTGGTAATTTAAATCATTTTATAGGATCAACGCTTGGAAATAGCGGGTATGTAAGACAACGCGAAAAGGAATTTTCGAACAAAGATATTCCCAGGCAAGAAATGTTAGAGGAAATTGATCAAACTATTGTAACAATTAAAAACACTGTGGGAAAAATGGACGTGGAAGATTTTAATAACGACTATCCACTTGAAGTATTTAAGAACAAGGGGAAAATGAAAACGGAGTTTTTTCTTGTTCATCTTACTGGGCATTTAAATTATCATCTGGGACAAATAAACTATCATAGAAGATTAATCGGCTAATTCAGGAAAGAAAACTTCCGGCTAACTTAAAGCTGTTTTTGAAATTCAGATCAATAATTGCTTTTTCTTTTTCTGAAACAGGGAAAGGGTTTTCGTGGCTGTATTTGTGTTCAAAATTTAAATATTTAATATTTGAAAGTTTAGTTTTAAATTTTTCAAATGTTTTAGAGACGCTGTTTGCAGGAATCACGTTATCTTTTATAAGTGCAAGTATGGAAATCTGATCCTTTAGTTCATTTAACCTTTTTTCCCGTAAATTCTGGTTGTTTTCATATTGTATAAATGATTTCAGGTATTCAGTCTCAGCCATGTGTTTTTGGAAATAATTTCTTAGTATTTCATCCCCATTTATTTTTTCCAAAAAATTATTCAGAAAATAATTTCTTAAGGCAGAATCAGCTTCGCTATCAATAATTGCTCTTGAAACGGGAGTCATCAGATCTAATGTTGGGCCGCCGCAAAAAATAAATAGTTTAGAATTATCGAAGTAATTCCCTGAATTTATCATCATTAACATTTCTCCAAGAAATGCTCCCATAGAATAACTGAAGATGTCAATTCCTGCCTCTTTATTAATCAGTTGGTGTTTATCATTTTTTATTTCTTTTAACAGGCTTAAAACATCATGATATGTCTGAAGTCCTGATATTAGAAATCTTTTTGGGGAATATGACAGCCTTATGCTTATTGCAGTATTGGCAAATGAGTTATCGATAACATCAGGAAATAAAGCTTGTCGCTCTTTAGCAACTTCTGCCATTAACCGGGGATTACTCCAGAATTCTGGTGCTCTGTTCATGTGAAAAGCAATAGGAAAAAATAAAATAGCTTTGCCAGTTATTTTGTTTAGTTCTGTTGCCCAGGGAAGATATTTTTCCCAGGAGCGTTCGTTCAAACCGTGAAATAATATTATTACATTATCAGATTTAGTTTCGTTTTCTTTTTGCAAAAGAAGATATTGAAATTCTTTATTCTCATTTATTTCTTCATCGGAGGCATCCAGAACACGAAAGAAATATTTATTTGTAAATGTATTCTTGGAGAGATAATATTTTAAAAGAGCAGTAAACAAATTATTGTTTTGTTTTTCTTTATGCTCTTTCTGGAAAAGTCCGTAATTTCCAGAGGAAAAATTAATTCTGCTGATTTTTATCCCAAGTTCAGGGACCCGGATTACCGGGCCATCTTTTTTATAGGCATTCTTTAATAATTTAAATTCATCCGTGTAATCCAACTTTCCCCCCGGCTAACAATTAGGCCCTTTTTAAATTTTTGTTTTTCAATTCCTGAATTTCTTTTTTCTTTTTCTTTAACAGGTCTTCCCACCGGCTTATTCCTTCTTTTAGAAGTCTCATCTTTTTGTAAAGACCGGTCATGGCCTCCAATATATTTTCTATTTTGTGGCTTACTTCTTCTTTTGATTGGGCATCAATATTATTCTGAAGTGAAAGCAGTTCTTTGTATGAATCTTCTACATTTTTTATTTCATCAAGACTGTATCCAAATAACTGGAGATCTTTAATAAGATTGCCAATTAATACGAAGTCTTCTGTGTACAATCTGAAACCGCCTTCGGTTCTCATTTCTGAATCAATAATTCCTTTTTCTTCCCAGTGTTTTATAGTTCTTGTGCTTACTCCGATCTTATCTGCCAGCATACCGACTGTCATAAATTTTTCAGTTTTGCCACCGGAGGTTTTTTCCTCTTCTTTTGCCGGCAGCCCGACTTTCTTAATTATCTTTTTTATGTCATCCAATGAATAGCCGAGCTCCGAGAGGTTCTTAATATGGAGACATCTGGAGAATGAAATATCTGAATAGAATGGTTCCTTATCATCAGAATAACCCGATGGTCCGATGAGTTTTGCTTTTTCCCATTCTGCAAGGATTTCCGGGCTTATTTCAGTTTTAGCGAGAATTTCGCCTAAAAGGTAGATTTTTTGTGCCATAACTGACTTTTTACGTATATGTTTAATAAACTATACGTAAACGTGCGGAATTATTTATTAAATGTCAAGATATTTTATCTTTTCAGGTTAGAAAGTGAAAAGATTCTGGATAATGAATTGTGTTTTCTAATTAGAAGTCTCGTGTTTACTAAAATGATTTTCTTCTATTAAAACATCAATTCTGCTCTTAGCATACTTTAATAAATTGGTATCAATTTGGGCTTTCGCAGCAGATAAAAACTTTTTGTAATAATTAATTGCAACTGATTTGTCTCTGTAATAGTGGTCATAAACAGCTACAAGGTAGAAAACTATTTCGTTCTTGTCCGGTTTTTCTCTGAGAGCATCCTGATAAAATTTTAGGGCTTCAGAATAATTTTTTTGTTCATAAAAAGTTGCACCTATTTGTATAAGTGTTTCTGCGAGAAAATCATTTCTCTGAAGTCTGGCAGCTCTTAAAAGATTTTCAATTGCTTTGTCATATTGCTTCAGACCTTTGTATGAAGTTCCAAGATAAAAATAAGCCGTCGGGTCTTTTTTCATAATTTTGATTGCACGGGTTAAAGAAGAAATTGATGAATCGTATTTCTCTATCCAGTAATAGCTAATACCAAGGTTTCTGAAATTTATTTCAGAAGAATCTCCCAGGTTTATCGATTTTTGATATTCAGAAACGGCCTCACTATAATTTTTCATTTTTAAATTGATGTCTCCCCTCTTTGTCCACATAGCCGGAGAATAAGGGTATACTTTTAGTCCATCGTCTATTATCCGAAGAGCGGAGATTAATTTCTGTTGTGAAAAATACAGATTGCTTAGCTCAAGGATAGTATTCTGATTATAAGGATTTAATTTATGAGCTATTTGAAAATTAACGACTGCACTATTGGTATCCTTCAAT
>Ga0209919_1000337_pt1 | contig 23795 bp, 11 predicted proteins | sample SalPon2A_C_D2_MG_FD_185721 | JGI IMG/M metagenome (GOLD analysis project Ga0209919, IMG submission 185721) | Soil microbial communities from South San Francisco under conditions of wetland restoration - Salt Pond MetaG R2A_C_D2_MG (SPAdes)... | ecosystem: Environmental > Terrestrial > Soil >... | reverse complement strand
TATATGTCGCCCGAGCAGGTACAGGGTTTAGATGTTGATCACAGGACAGATATTTTTTCTCTCGGAGTTGTACTTTATGAAATGCTTGCAGGTGAATCACCATTTAAGGGAATGCACGAAACTGCCATAATGTACGAGATTGTAAACGTGGATGCCCAGCCGATTGCTGCAATAAAAGAGGATATAAATCCGGAGCTCGATCAGTTAATACTTGAATGCCTTGAAAAAGACAAAGATGAAAGATTTCAATCGGCAAAAGAATTTGCCAGGAGCCTGAGAAAATTAAAACGCAGCTCTACCGGGAACAGAACGAGCAGGATGTACAGTGTAAATACACAGGCATTTAAAGCCCAAACCGGCAGCCAGCCTGTATCGAAAAGTTCCGGCTCTATTACTATTGATTTCGGCCGTATTTATTCATCAAAATATTTAACCTGGAGTTTGATGGGCATCTTGCTTGTCGCAGTTTTATATTTTGCGCTGTTCAATAAGCAGGTTAATAATACTCCCATCATTTCCGCTACATCTATAGTCGCACCCGACAACATTAATATCCTGGGAGAAAATTCGAAAATATCTCACAATGGTAAATTCGTAGTCTTTGCAGGTACCGATTCTACCGGGAACCTGGCAATGATGTTGCGTCCGTTAAGTTCAACAGGAACAAGGTTGTTAAAAACATTAAGTGCCAACGGCGTTGGGGCAGGACTTCTCCCCTTTTGGTCAAAAGATGATAAATATATTTTCTATTTCTATAATGGAAAACTGAAAAAGCTAAATGTTATTACCGGTACCGAAATGGATATCTGTGACGTTTTATTAGGAAGGGGAGGAACGGTAAATACCGGGGGAGATGTAATATATGCACCAAATTCAACAGGCGGCCTTTTTCTTGTTTCTGCCAATGGTGGAACCCCAAGGGAAATAATTAAATCAGATTCTGCAAATCCAGAAGAAAGTCTCCGCTTCCCGTATTTTCTGCCCGATGGAATTCATTTTCTATATACAATACAGGCGAAATTCTCAGGCGCTTCTTCGATGGACCAAATTATGGTAGGATCATTAAAATCTGATTCCAGAGATACTATCATGCAGGCTTCATCTAATTCGGCTTACTCTGACGGCTATTTATTTTTTGTAAAGCAGTCAACTTTAATGTGCCAGGCTTTTGATCCGGATAACTATAAGTTAAGTGGCGACATCTTTACAATATCCGGTAACATTGATTTTAAAAACGCATATATTCTGGCATCCTTCTCCGTATCCGAGGCAGGCAATCTTATTTACCAGACAATAAGCGGAAATAGTATAAAACTCTCCTTGGTAAATGAGAATGGGTATAAAAAAGATGACGTTTTTACAAAAGATATTCGAAATGCAGCCCTTTTTTCACCGGACGGCAGTAAAATTTTATACGATGGATTTGACTCAGATTACAAAAATCTTGATATCTGGTCATATGATATTAAAAGAGAGATAACCACCAGATATACATTTACATCAGATATAGATCAATGGCCTGTTTGGTCAAATGATGGAAAAGATATTGCGTACGTATCAAACAGGGGAAAGAACTGGAACATCTATATAAAGAGAACCGATGGGACAGGAAGTGATAGTCTAGTATACCAGTCTGTTCAATTTGCAGGTCCGGCTGACTGGTCCGGTAACGGCAGGTATATTGCATTTGTAGAAATAAATCCCATTACACAATCAGACATTGGAATTATTGATTTGCATAATAATAATGAGGTCCATTATTTCTTAAAAAGTAATTTTAACGAAAGCAGTCCGTTATTTTCAAATAATGGGAAATGGATAATGTACGCAAGTAATGAATCAGGAAAATTTCAAACATATGTTCAATCTTTAACCGGCAATGGCGGCAGGTGGCAGGTTTCTAATAATGGCGGATACCCTGTTAGCTGGCTCAGTAATGATAGAGCAATAATTTACATCTGGCAAAACGAGGTTTTTAAAGTGAATGTTGATGCCTCGGGAAATAATTTTGTTCTGGGTAAACCGGAACTATTATTCAATACTACCGATAAAAATATTTTAAACGTATACGATGTAACTAAAGACGGTAAAACTTTTCTTGTGGGTGTTCCCAACGGGAATGCAGTTAATCCCCCGCTAACTTATATACAAAACTGGCGGGGATTAATTTCTGATAAAAATAATAACTAATATAAAATCAAAACACGAGGTTAAAAATGAATTCAAAAGTATATGAGCAGTACAATGCTGCAGTAGTAAACCTGCAGGGCAGAATCGAAGGCGGACCCTTTGCAGAAGAGTTTAAAAGCACTCTCAATAACCTGCTCCAGCAAAACAAGAAAAATATTGTAGTGGATATGTCAGACATAAAATTCATAAACAGTAACGGGATCGGCATACTCGTCAGCGGGTTTACAACAGTAAAAAACGGCGGTGGTGAATTAAAACTTGTTAATTCTAGCAACAAAGTAACCGGTGTTCTGGCTGTTACAAAATTGAACCAGATTTTTCAAAATTTTGAATCTCTCGACGACGCTCTTAAAAGTTTTGGTTAATCCTGTACTTTAAATAAACTATAGCCTGTATCCGGAATAATTATATTATCATTAATTTATTCACAGGCTTACATTCCTAAATAAAGGAAATGCTATGACCGGAGAGACTATTCTACATTATAAGATCCTCGAGAAGTTAGGTGAAGGAGGGATGGGTGAAGTCTTCAAAGCGCAGGATACAAAACTCGACCGCTTTGTTGCTCTTAAGTTTCTTCCCTCTCAACTTACATCTTCCGAAGATGATAAAGCCCGATTTATACAGGAAGCCAAAACCGCTTCTTCAATGAATCATCCGAATGTCTGTACGATTCACGATATACAGGAGTACAAAGATCAACTTTTTATAGTAATGGAATATGTTGAAGGAAAGACATTAAAGGATAAAAAAGGAAGCCTTTCTGAAAAACAAATGCTTGAGATCAGCGTGCAGGTAGCGGAAGGTTTAGCGGCCGCACATCAAAAAGGGATTGTTCATCGGGATATAAAACCTGAGAATATAATGATTCGGAAAGACGGAATCGCGCAGATAATGGATTTCGGGCTTGCAAAATTATATGCGACGAGTAATGTTTCGCGTCTCACCAAGGCCGGGACAACTATGGGAACAATGGGATATATGTCCCCGGAACAGGTACAGGGCCTGGATGTAGATCACAGGACTGATATTTTTTCTTTCGGCGTTGTTCTTTATGAAATGTTTGCAGGAGAATCGCCTTTTAAGGGAATGCACGAAACCGCAATTATGTATGAGATAGTAAACGTTGAGGCTCCTCCCCTTTCAACTGTACAAGAAGGAATTGATCTTGAACTGGATGAAATAATCTTAGAATGTCTAGAGAAAGATAAAGACGATAGATACCAGTCTGCCAAAGAACTGGCAAAAGACATTAGGAAAATCAAGAAATCTACCGGGCACAGAAAAAGCAGGGTATATCAGGTTAACTCCTCTGCGTATCAGACAAAAGTTTCAAACTCTGAAATTTCAAAGTCTTCGGGTTCTGTAGCAATTGAAGCTTTTAATAAGAAATTTTATCTCTCCAATATCTTCACGGTAAGAAATATTTCCTGGCTGATTGTTTTACTTCTATCAGTTTTTATTCTAATAGAGGCTCCCTGGAACAAAACAGAAACCAAGAAATCTGTAATAAAATTTTATTCAGATTTGGATAGGGACTCATTCTTTGAATTAAATTATCCTGCCGTTAGCATTTCTGCGGACGGTTCAAAAATAGTATATAGTGCGAATTCAAATATTTATTTAAGGGATCTAAATTCTTTAGATGCTACAATAATTCCCGGCACAGAGAACGCAATTAATCCTGTATTCTCCCCGGACGGTAAATCGATAGCATATTTTCAATTAGGCAAACTTAAGAAATTAGCACTTAATGGCGGAGCAGCAAATGTACTGGTTACAACCGAAGCTGTATCCAGAGGAGTAAGCTGGGGCTCCAGTCAAAATATAGTTTATTCACCTACTACGACTGATGGTTTATTTATGATTCCGGATAACGGCGGAACTCCTAAACAAATCACTTTTTTAGATTCAACAAAAAATGAAAGGACTCACAGGTGGCCTCAATTCTTACCAGACGGAAAGAATGTTTTATTTACAGTAGGGTATTTAAATAATCCGGACTATTACGAAGATGCTAATATTGATATTGTTAACATTGAAACAGGTGAAAGAAAAAATATAATTAAAGGCTCAAGTTCTGCTAAATATATTAATTCAGGTCAAATTATTTATTCAAAGTCAGGAACCCTCTATGCGGTTCCTTTCGATCTTGATAATTTAGAATTAAAGGGCCAGCCTGTACCTGTTGTTGAGGGAGTAAACGGAGATATAACCTCCGGCTCAATGCATTACTCTATTTCTGAAAATGGAACTTTAACGTATATACCGGGACAAGTTGAAGGAGGTAATCGTACGCTTGAACTTCTTAATAACAAAGAAGAGAAAATTATTGATTTGCCTCCTAAAAATTATATGGAACCTAAAATGTCACCGGATGGAAATGAGCTGGCACTGGTTGTAAGAGAAGGTATTGAGTTTAACATTTATATATATAACATCGAAAGAAAATCTTTGCGTAAATTTACCTTCGGTGGTCAGAATAGAACACCAACCTGGTCTGCTGATGGGAAGAAAATAATTTATATGAAGGTTTTGCCGCGAACCGGAAGTGGGATATATATTAAAAATGCTGATGGAAGCAATGCCGAAGTGGAAGTTTTTAGACATAAAGACAGGATGTATATTGACGGCTGGTCCAGAGATCAATCTACTGTTATACTACAAACTCTCAGTGGTAACAAACAAACTGATATTTATTACTTAATATTAGGTAACGAAAAAAAACTGCACCCATACTTAGAAACGAACAATGATGAATGGACTTCTTCATTATCATCTGATGGAAAATGGCTCGCGTATGTTTCGAGTGAGTCAGGTACTTATCAAGCTTATATTCAATCATTTCCAGAAAAAGGCGGTAAATGGCAAATTTCAATAAACGGAGCTTCGGCAGTCGCATGGGCACCTGATCAAAAAACAGTGTATTTTGAATCTAATTCAATTATATATGGGGTACCAATTAATATTTCAAATACAATTACATTGGGTACACCAAAAGAAATTGTTAGAGGACTTTCACTACTGCCGGTAGATAGCGGCCATATATTTGATATCACTCCGGATAGTAAATATATAATAACAACCAAACCGGTTGCAGGCAGCAAAAACCAAAGACTTATTGTTGTAGTAAATTGGTTTGATGAATTAAAAAAATTAACACAACAGAATTAAAACTAAATTTCTAGTTAACAGGATAAAGTATGATTGACAAAACAATTCTTCACTACAAAATAACCGATAAACTAGGTGAAGGCGGTATGGGAGTCGTATACAAAGCAGAAGACACTAAACTAAAGCGAGATGTGGCTATAAAGTTTTTGCCTCGTCAAATCTCCTCTGATGCAGAAGAAAGGCAAAGATTTAAAATTGAAGCTCAGGCAGCCGCAGCTTTAAATCATCCGAATATTGCCACAATATATGCTATTGAAGAAGCAGAAAATGAAGTTTTTATTGTAATGGAATATATAAACGGTATAGAGCTAAAGGAGAAATTTAAGAACGGACCATTAGATTTTGAAGAATCAAAAAATATTATTGAACAAGTTGCCGAAGGATTAAATGTCGCACATAAAAGAGAAATTATTCACAGAGATATAAAAAGTGCTAATATTATGATTACTAAATCCGGACTGGTCAAAATAATGGATTTCGGATTAGCTAAAATCGGTGGGACTTCACAAATAACTAAATTCGGCACTACATTAGGAACGACAGCATATATGTCGCCCGAACAGGCGCGCGGCGAAAAAGTTGACAGCAGAACAGACATTTGGTCTATGGGTATTATCTTTTATGAAATGTTAACGGGTGAATCACCGTTTAAGGGTGAGTTTGATCAGGCAATTATTTATTCAATCTTAAACGTTGAACCTGATACAGTTGTATCTAAAAACAAAAAGTTACCGATTAAAATTCAGAATATACTTGAAAAACTGCTGGCTAAAAATCCCAACTTAAGGTATAAAAACACTAAAGAATTCTTAACTGATTTAAAAGAGGCAAACAGCTCAAATGAAATGTTGGGTACTAATAAAGAAGAAGAGAATTCAATTGCGGTACTTCCTTTTGAGAATATGAGTTCAGACAAAGAACTTGATTATTTTTCAGATGGTTTAATTGAAGAGGTAATTGTAAACCTTACCGGATTAAAGGGAATGAAAGTTATCCCTAGAACTACCTCTATGCAATTTAAGAATTCAAAAAAGGATATTACTCGAATTGGCCAGGAATTAAGTACCAGGTATTTAATAATGGGAAGTATAAGGAAATATCAGGATAACATAAGAATTTCAGCGCTGAGGATTGATGCCAATAGCGGCAAGCAATTATGGGCAAAAACTTTTAAAGGCAAACTTGAAGATATTTTTGAAATACAGGAAAATATATCAAAGGAAATTGTAAATGCAACAAAGGCCTTTGATTGCTATTTGCAGGCAAGAGGATTTATTACCCGAAGGACAAAAAACAGCGTTCAACTTGCAGTAGATTTGTTTCAAAAAGCGATTGATCTTGATCCGCAATATTCGGTTGCTTACGCGGGACTTGGTGAAGCTTACAGTATTATTTATAGAGATTTTGATCGTAATGAAAAATTGCTTGATAAAGCATTAGAAGTTGGACTTAAGGCCGTAGAATTTGATCCAACATCTTCTGAAGCTTATGCTGCATTGGGTCTTTCTTATTTTGGTAAGAATGAACTTAATAAATCTCTCGAAGCTGCCAGAAAATCAATAACGCTCGATGATAAAAATTATAATGCCTACTGGATCTTATCCAGGATTTATCATACAGAAGACAGAGATCCCGAAGCAGCAGAAGCCCTGGAAAAACTTCTTAAAATAAATCCTGAATTTCTTTTAGCATATCAGGATTTACAAATGTACTATGACAGATTAAATGAAAAAGAAAAACGCGATGATTTAATGAAAATCATGTTAAAGGTGTATCCTGAATATTTAAAGAAACATCCTGATGATTCATATACTCAAATGACATATGCTGTTACATTAGCTGAAGTTGATAGAAATGAAGAAGCGAAAGTGGAGGGAGAAAAAGCTTTAAGATACAATATAAAAGATCCTATTATGATGTACTATGGAGCTTGCCTGTATTCACGTCTAAATGAAAATCAGCAAGCTGTTGAATTGCTAAAAAAAGCAGTTGAAAATGGATATGGAAATTTCGAATGGATAAAAAGAGATCCTGATTTTGAAAACATTCGCAATGAACCGGGATACATTGAATTAGTTAAAGGGAAATAACATTTTTTAATATAATTGAACGAAGAAAATCATCAACGAGGGATTTAATGGAACTTGAAAATATTTTGCATTACAAAATAACTGATAAACTCGGCGAAGGTGGAATGGGTGTTGTCTACAAAGCTGAAGACACAAAGTTAAAACGCGAAGTTGCGATTAAATTTCTCCCAAATTTTGTTTCAAAAAGCGTTGAAGAAAAAACGAGGTTTGAAAATGAAGCACAGGCCGCTGCTTCACTTAATCATCCAAACATAGCCACAATTCACGCGATTGAAGAAGTGGACAATAAGATTTTCATCGTAATGGAATACATTAACGGTCCGGAATTAAAAGAGAAAACTGACAAGGGTACCCTTCCTTTGGAAGAATCCATTGAAATAATAGAACAGGTAGCTAAAGGTCTTTCTGCGGCACATCAAAAAGGCATTATACACAGAGATATTAAAAGTAGTAATATTATGCTCACTGAAAGCGGGCAGGTTAAAATAATGGACTTTGGACTGGCGAAGGTTAAGGGATCATCACAGATAACTAAGGTTGGAACTACAGTTGGAACAGCAGCTTACATGTCACCGGAACAGGCAAGTGGGGAAAAAGCTGATCATCGTTCTGACATCTGGGCAATGGGAGTAATCTTTTATGAAATGTTAACCGGACAACAGCCCTATAAAGGTGAGTTTGAACAAGCTGTTATTTATTCAATATTAAATGTTGAACCTGATCAGATTAGCTCGGTAAATACTGAAGTACCCCTAAAGATTGAACAAATAACTAAAAAGATGTTAAATAAGGATAAAGAGCTGAGATACCAGGATGTGAATCTTTTCCTCGCAGATTTAAAAGAATTCAAGGATAAAAAATCGGGCAGTAAAAATGAAATTGAAAAAACAATTGCCGTTTTACCTTTTGAAAATATTAGTCCTGATAAAGAGACGGATTATTTTGCTGATGGGTTAGCTGAGGAATTAATTATTAATTTATCCAGAATTAAAGAAGTCAGCGTAGTCGCCCGAACAACTTCTATGCAGTATAAGGGCACAAAAAAAGACATCCGAACAATCGGAAAAGAACTCGATGTCAGGTACATAATGGAAGGAAGCGTAAGAAAATTTAAGGACGACCTGAGAATTTCAGTACAGTTTATTGACGTTTCAAAAGGTACACAGCTATGGGGAGAGACCTATAAAGGTAAACTTGCCGATGTTTTTGATATTCAGGAAAAAGTTTCCAAAGAAATAGTAGAGGCTTTAATGTTGAAGCTTTCTCCTGTAGAGAAAGTAGAATTATCGAAACGCCCTACTTTAAACGCAGAGGCATTTGACTGTTATCTCCGAGGCAGGAATTTCCTTACGAACAGGACAAAAAGTAATCTTGATTTTGCAATACTGCTCTTCCAGAAAGCCGTCGAATTGGATTCACGTTTTGCAGCTGCTTACGCAGGACTGGGCGAAGCATATGGCACAATGTATCGCGATTTTGACAGGCAGGAATCCTGGCTCGATAAAGCTCTCGATGTCAGTCTAAAAGCACTGATGTACGATCCTTCACTTTCCGAAGCATATGCATCAATGGGTCTGGCATATTTCGGCAAGGACCAATTAGATGAAGCATTAACAGCCAGTAAAAAAGCTATTGAACTGGATCCCAATAATATTAATGCCTACTGGATTCTTTCCAGGATTTATCATTCCACAGACAGGGATAAAGACGCCTGCTTAGCACTTGAAAAACTGATAAAAATAAACCCGAGTTTCTTAAGTGCCTATCCTGATCTTCAGATGTATTATGAAAGATTGAATGAAAAAGATAATTACGACAGGATTATTCAGGCAATATTAAAAGTTTATCCTGAATATTTGGTGTTGCATCCCGAAGATGCATATCGTAGAATGTCGTATGCGGTTACACTTGCTATCAGCGGTGATAAAGAAAAAGCAATTAATGAAGGCGAGAAAGCGCTTGAACTTAGCCCGAATGACCCTGTAATGATGTATTACGGTGCCTGCCTGTATTCAAGACTGATGGAAAAGGACAGGGCCGTGGACTTGATAACCGCTGCTGTTAAAAACGGTTATGAAAACTACGAATGGATAAAACGTGATCCTGATTTTGAAAATATTCGCAAAGAACCAGGTTTCCTGAAATTAATTCAAGGAAAATAATACTATGATTAAATATGAATTAAAAAACATGGTTGATCAAAGCAGTGCTCTTTACGCGGTCAGAAAAGATCAATTAAAGACCGGCGACCACGTATTCTTAAAGACCTACAACTCAACATATAAAATAAAGGTTGATACAGATGGAAAGTATTTAGTCTCCGGAGGGTGGTTTGATAGGAATAACCTGTCACCAATGAAAGTTGGAATTAATGGCTGCACCTGGGGCAGCAGCGTCATCAAGACAGATATTGTGGCCGCATGTGGCTTATTCATTGAATTCGGGAATAAACTAATAACCAGTAGAATTAAAGAAATTTTTGTGCTTCCGCAAACCTTACAAAATTAAAAATTCATTAAAGAGGGCAAAATCAGATGAACGAGTTAAAAGGGAAAACAATATCCCATTATCAAATACTTGACCAGATTGGTCAGGGTGGAATGGGCGTTGTATATAGGGCAAAGGATCTAAACCTTGAAAGAACTGTTGCGATAAAATTTCTTCCCTCTCATCTCGCTTCTTCAGAGGAAAATAAAAAAAGGTTTCTTCAGGAAGCTAAGGCGGCAGCTTCGCTTAATCATCCTAACATTATGAGCATTTTTGAAATTGATGAACATGACAATTCCGTGTTTATGGTGATGGAATATGTTGAAGGAGAAACGTTAAAGTCTTATATCTCTAATTTAAGATCCGGTTCAGGCATGCCATATTTAAAAGCCATCAACTGGCTAATAACAATTTCACAGGGATTAAAAATTGCTCACGATAATAATATTATTCATCGTGATATAAAAAGTGAGAATATAATGCTTGCACCCGGAGAGCAATTAAAGATAATGGATTTCGGTCTCGCAAAATTAAAAGGAAGTTCAGGTCTTACAAAGACAGGTACCTCATTAGGTACACTTGCTTATATGGCTCCTGAACAAGCCCAGGGCTTAAGTGCAGATCAAAGATCAGATATTTGGTCGCTTGGAGTTGTATTTTACGAAATGCTTACCGGTGAACCTTTATTTAAAGCTGAACACGAAGCTGCTTTACTTTACCTGATTGTAAATGAAGATCCTCCCCTGCCAAGTTCTATGGATTTAAAAATTCCAAGACAGGTTGATTTAATAACAACCAAAATGCTTACTAAAAATCCGGATAAAAGGTACCAGGATGTTGATGAATTACTAAATTCTCTAAAGGAAATTAAGGAAGAATTAAGTAAATCAAGGAATGAACCTGCCACACAAAAGACTATTGCGGTTTTGCCATTTGAAAACATAAGTCCAGAGAAAGAGAATGATTATTTCGGAGAAGGGCTTACAGGAGAATTAATCGCAAATCTTTCCAGATTAAAAAATATGAAAGTAGTTTCCCGTACTACAACTATGCAGTATAAGGGGACACAAAAAGATATTAAGACAATTGGTCGTGAACTTGATGCAAGATATATAATTGAAGGCAATGTAAGAAAATTCGGGGAAGATATTCGAATAACAGCGCAATTAATTGAAGTGGAGAGCGATGCACAACTCTGGGCAGAAACTTACAAAGGCAAACTCTCTGATGTTTTTGACATCCAGGAAAAAGTTTCCAAACAAATTGTTGATGCTTTAATGGTTAAGCTGACTCCAACCGAAAAGGTCGAATTAACAAAACGCCCCACTTTAAATGCCGAGGCTTTTGATTATAATTTGAGAGCAAGAAATTATTTATATCGATATTCAAAAAACAACATTCAGTTTGCAATTCAGTTTTTTGAAAAGGCAATATCGCTCGATCCGAGATATGCTGAAGCTTATGCGGGACTAGCCGAAGCCAATGCGATAAAATACGCCTACTACGACCGTAAGGTTGATTTCCTGGATAAAGCACTAGAGCTTAGTTTAAAAGCAATTATGTATGACTCTACTCTAGCGGAGGCATACTCATCACTTGCACTTTCCTATTATTATAAAAATTCTTTTGATGAAGCGCTTACAGCAGTAAATAAAGCTCTGGACCTTGAACAAAATAATTTCTTTGCGTACTGGATTAAAGGAAGGATCTATTTTACAACGGATAGAAACCAGGAAGCTTTGAGTCCTTTCAAGAAGGCTGTTGAACTCAACCCTGATTTTTATACGGCTTACGGTGACCTGCGTATGGTTTGCGAAAGATTAAATAACGAAAAAGAACGTGAAGAAATAACTGAAAAAGCATTGCAATTTTACCCAGGTTATCTTGAAAAAAACCCGGATGACTCCAGGGCAAGAATATTCTATGCTCAGCTGCTGGTTAGGAACGAGAAAGTCGAACAAGCAAAAATAGAAACTACAACGGCACTTGATCTCAGCCCTAATGACGCAATAATGTTATATAACGCTGCCTGTGTTTATTCAATAATAGATGAAAAACAACTAGCAATAAAAACTCTTGAAAATGCAGTTGCAGGTGGATTTGAACATTTTGATTGGATCAAAAGAGATCCTGATCTTGAAAATATTAGGAAGGATAATAGCTATCTTGAATTAATTAAAGGCAAATAAATTTTTATTAAAATGTGAGAAATTAAATGAATGAGCTAAAAGGAAAAACTGTATCGCATTATCAGATACTTGAACAGGTCGGTCAGGGCGGTATGGGTGTTGTGTATAAAGCAAAAGATCAAAAACTGGACAGGATAGTCGCTATAAAGTTCCTGCCTTCTCACCTCGCTTCTTCAGATGAAAGCAAAAAAAGATTTATGCAGGAAGCAAAAGCCGCAGCTTCGTTAAATCACCCGAATATTATGGGTATTTATGAAATTGACGAATACAATGATTCTGTTTTTATGGTAATGGAATTTGTTGAAGGTCAGACATTAAAATCATACATCACTAATTTAAAATCAGGCTCCGGTATTCCTTATTTAAAGGCTACTGAGTGGATGTCAATTATTGCAGGTGGATTAAATGCAGCACATGCCAACCAGATAGTTCATCGCGATATCAAAAGCGAAAACATTATGATATCTCACGGGGACCAATTAAAAATAATGGATTTCGGCCTTGCCAAATTAAAGGGTAGTTCAGGATTAACTAAAACCGGAACTTCCCTTGGAACTTTATCATATATGTCACCTGAACAGGCCCAAGGATTGAATGCAGACCATCGATCCGACATATGGTCTCTTGGAGTTGTGTTTTATGAAATGCTTACAGGTGAAACTTTATTTAAAGCGGAACATGAAGCAGCTTTACTTTATTTAATTGTAAATGAAGATCCTCCTTCACCCAGCATTCTTGACAGAAAAATTCCACATCAATTGGACAATGTTGTCAAAAAGATGCTTGTAAAAGATCCGGACAAAAGATTCCAGGATCTCTCAGAATTAATTACTGCTTTAACCAATATTAAAAATGAGATTGGAAAATCAGGTGGTGAAACAAAGAAAAAAGCCATTGCAGTTTTACCTTTTGATAATATCAGTTCTGATAAGGAAAACGAATATTTTGGTGATGGTCTAACTGAAGAATTGATTGCAAACCTTTCTAGATTAAAAGATATGAGAGTAATTTCCAGAACTACCACTATGCAATATAAAGGGACTAAAAAAGATATTCAAAGCATTGGCAGAGAGCTTGGAGCTAGGTACATTATGGAAGGTAGTGTTCGAAAATTTCACGATGATCTAAGAATTACAGCACAGTTAATTGATGTTGAGAGTGATGAGCAACTCTGGGCAGAGACATATAAAGGAAAACTTGCAGATGTTTTTGATATCCAGGAAAAGGTATCAAAACAAATTGTAGATGCCTTAATGGTAAAACTTACACCTACTGAAAAAATAGTTCTCTCAAAAAGATCAACTCTTAATCCTGAAGCTTTTGACTGCAATTTAAGAGCGAGGGATTTTCTTTATAGATATAATAAGAATCACCTGGATTTTTCAATCCAATTATTCCAAAAAGCTTTGGAACTTGACCCAAGGTATTCTGATGCATATGCGGGATTGGGACAGGCAAACGCTACTTACTATCAATTATTTGAAAGAAATGTTTCGCTGCTTGATAAAGCAATTGAATATAGTCTAAAAGCCATAATGTATGATCCAACTTTACCTGAAGCTTATGCTGCTCTTGGTTATGCATATTATAACAAAGAACAATTTGATGAAGGTATAGAAGCTGCTCAAAAAGCTATTGAGTTAGATACAAATAATTTCCTCGGGTATTGGATCTTAGGTAGAATTTATGTTGCGATAGATAAAGCAACTGATGCAATTTCTATGTTCAATAAAGTAATTGAATTGAATCCTGATTTTTACACCGTTTATGGCGATCTTCAAATTGCGTACGGACAATTGAAGGATAAAGAGAAGTATAATGCAACTCTTAACCAGGGATTATTAATTTATGAAAAATATTTGTCAAAACATCCGGATGATGCAAGAGCACATATGTTTTTTGCTGTAGATCTTGTACAAATAGGTAACAAGGAAAAAGCAAAGATTGAAGCATCCAAAGCACTTGAGTTAAGTCCATCTGATCCTTTAATGCAGTACAATGCAGCGTGTTTTTATTCGCAAATGGACGAAAAAAAGCTGGCACTTGATTCACTAAAGAAAACAATTAGCTCGGGATTTGGAGAATTCGAGTGGCTTAGAAGAGATTCGGATCTAGACAATATTAGAAATGAACCTGAATTCATTGAATTGCTAAAAGGCAAATAATAATTTTAAAATAATTTACTGGAATTTTAATGGATGATTTAAAGGGTAAAACTATATCGCATTATAAGATTATTGATAAGATTGGCGAAGGAGGAATGGGAGTTGTTTATAAAGCTCAGGATTTGAAACTGGATAGATTTGTAGCAATTAAATTTCTTCCCCCTCAAATGGCTGCGTCTGAAGAAAATAAAGCCAGGTTTTCAAGAGAAGCAAAATCTGCTGCGGCACTCAGCCATCCAAATATTTTAAGTGTTTATGAAATAGACGAAGAAAATGATTCCCTGTTTATCGTAATGGAATTTGTGGACGGGGCAACTTTGAAAGATCATATTTCAAATATCACCTCAGGAACCGGTGTGCAGGTAAACCAGGCAATAGACTGGATTGAACAAATATCACAGGGATTAAAATCTGCGCACGATATGAATATAATTCATCGCGATATTAAAACCGAAAATGTAATGATTAATAAAGACAACAGGCTAAAAGTAATGGACTTTGGCCTTGCAAAATTAAAAAGCAGTGTCGGTGTTACAAAAACCAAATCTTCGCTGGGGACACTATCCTATATGTCACCGGAACAGGTACAGGGAATTCCCGCGGATCATCGAAGTGATATCTGGGCGCTTGGTGTAGTCTTTTATGAAATTTTAACGGGCGAACTACCTTTCAAATCAGAGCACGAAGCAGCTTTATTGTATTTAATATCCAGCGAACAACCTCTCTCCCCTAACATGCTTAACAAAAAAGTCCCCCACCAGTTGGATGCATTAATTAACAGAATGCTTGACAAGGATCGTGAAAAAAGATTCCAGAATATGGATGAGTTTTTAACTGCCTTCAATTCAGTTAAGGATGATATTAAAAATGTCACTACGGCTCCAAAGACAAAAGCAATTGTGGTACTCCCATTTGATAATATCAGTCCGGACGCGGACAGCGATTATTTTGCGGATGGACTGACGGAAGAACTTATTGCCAACCTTTCGAGATTAAAAGATATCAGACTTGTTCCGAGAACAACTTCTATGAGATACAAAGGGACCAACAAAGATATAAAAACCATCGGTCGCGAATTAGGAACACGGTACATACTGGCCGGAAGTGTGAGGAAATTCCAGGAAAACCTGAGAATAACAGTGGAATTAATAGACGTTGACACAGACGCTCAACTCTGGGCGGATACATATAAAGGAAAATTAGCAGATGTTTTTGATATACAAGAAAATGTATCTAAACAAATTGTAGATATGCTTATGGTAAAACTAACACCAACTGAAAAAATTGTATTGACAAAAAGATCAACTGTAAACGCCGAAGCTTTTGATCTTTACCTGAGAGGTAGAGATTCACTGTACAGGAGAACTAAGAAAAGCATGCTGCAAGCAATTCAATTATTTGAAAAAGCAATTTCACTTGACCCAAGGTACGCGGATGCTTACGCTGGAATTGGCGAAGCCTATTCATCTCTTTATATAGACTCGGAAAGAAATGAAGCGTGGCTTGATAAAGCGCTTGAGCACGCTCTAAAAGCATTAATGTATGATTCCCAACTATCTGAAGCCTATGCGGCACTAGGACTTGCATACTATAATAAGAGATCTTATGAAGAAGCAGTTACCGCAAGTCAGAAAGCAATTGAACTTGACCCTAATAATTTTATCGGCTATTGGATTTTAGCCAGGATTTACATTGCAACAAATAAAGAAAAAGAAGCAGAAGAACTTTGCACAAAAGTGATTGAACTTAATCCTGATTTTTATTCTGTTTATGGCGACTTGCAAATCATTTATGGAAGAATTGGTAATAAAGAAAAATATAATGATATTTTGAATGCCGGTATTGATGTCTACAAGAGATACCTCCTGCAGCACCAGGATGATGCACGATGCCACATGTACCTAGCAACAGACCTGGCGCAAACCGGCAATAAAGAAGAAGCACTCAGAGAAGCGGAAAAAGCGCTTGGCCTTAATCCGGATGATCCGTTGATGCTATACAATGCCTGCTGTTTTTATGCACAACTTGGTGAAAAAGATAATGCAATAAAAAGCATCACTTCGGCAGTTAACGTAGGGTATGCAAATATTGAATGGCTTGAAAATGATGTTGACCTTGACAGTGTAAGAGAGGATCCCAAGTTTAAGGAAATTATAAATACATTGAAAAAGAAAGAGATTAAATAATTTACCCCGAATTATTTAATTACAATTAATTTTATTTACATCTTTCTTATTTGCCCTAAATATTATAATTTACAGGAAATTAGAGGCAAATGAATACCTGGTGCAATTCTTCAATTGCAAAAAAGATTGGAGATAACGACAGTAGCCTGTCAGCACACAAGGTTGGAATGGTTCTGGCCATATTAATTACATTAATTTTTAATTAGATATAATAAATTGGACTATTCTTAAAAAATAGCTTAGAATAATTCAATATATAGTCAGGCCTGCCTTTGCCTTTATTAATTATTGAGGTAACCAATGATTGGCAAAACAATACTACACTTCAAAATTCTTGATAAATTGGGCGAAGGAGGAATGGGTGAGGTCTATAAAGCTCAGGACACAAAACTCGATCGTTTTGTAGCACTAAAATTTCTTCCACCAAACCTTACAGCAGATGCAGAGCAGAAAACAAGATTTATTCAGGAAGCAAAAGCAGCCTCGGCTATGAACCACCCGAATGTATGCACAATTTTTGATATACAGGAAGACAATGGGCAACTGTTCATTGTAATGGAATATGTTGACGGGAAAACCTTAGGGGACAAAAAGGACAGTATATCTGAAAAACAAATTCTTGAAGTCGGCTCACAGGTTGCCGAAGGTTTGGCCGCCGCACACGAAAAAGGAATTGTCCACCGGGATATAAAACCCGAAAACATTATGGTACGCAAGGACGGGATCGCACAGATAATGGATTTCGGCCTGGCAAAACTTTACGATTCAGGAAAGGTTTCCCGTCTTACAAAAGCAGGAACAACACTCGGAACAATGGGATATATGTCACCTGAACAGGTTCAGGGACTGGATGTTGATCACAGAACGGATATTTTTTCTCTCGGTGTTGTGCTTTATGAACTGCTGGCTGGTGAATCACCTTTTAAGGGGATGCACGAGACGGCAATAATGTATGAAATTGTAAATGTAGATGCACCACCCATTACTACTTTAAAACCTGACATCGATGGACAACTTGATAATTTAATACTCGAATGCCTCGAAAAGGATAAGGATGAAAGATGTCAGTCGGCTAAAGAATTAGCGAAAAATTTAAGAAAGCTAAAAAGAAGTTCTTCAGACAAAAAAAACAGCCGCGTCTACCAATCAAAATCATTTTCTGAAGATTTTGTAAACTTGGAAACAACTTCGGGTGTATTTGACGTAAATTTCAAGAATAGACTATCCCAGAATAAAGTTTCATTATCGATTATTTTTTTGCTTGCCGTTTCGCTTCTTATTATGTTATCCGGAATAATTGGTTCGTCACAAACTGTGTCGGGAAGCCCCATACACCTTTCTTTAAATGTCGGAGATGGAATTGCTCTTGGTTCATTTTCCTCTTTTGCAATTTCACCTGACGGTTCAGAAATAGTTTACGCGGTAAATGGGCCCAGCAAGAGGATGCTATTTTTAAGGGATCTGAATTCTTACCAGCCAAGACCAATACAAGGAACAGAGGGAGGCTATTCACCTTTTTTTTCGCCTGACGGAAAGTGGCTTGGTTTTTTAACGCATAAAAAGACTAAAAAAATCCTGCTTTCAACGGGAACAGTTATTGATGTCTTTAACGGAGTTCCTACATTACCATACTTCTTTTGGGGAACTGACAATAACCTCTACTTTACACCGGAAATATCCGGGGGAATTTACAGGATATCTGCAAATGGGGGAAAGCCTATGCCTGTTGTCACATTAGGAGCCCCAAAAGGCCAAATAAATTACAGGTGGCCTGTATTAATACCGGGTAGTAAGGCAATCATTTTTACGAGCGAAACAAGCAACGAATCAGGAAAGTCAGAAGTATTAGTAAGATCATTGGAAACCGGTAAGACAAAGATGTTAATTAATAATGCCAGTTATGCACAGTATATAAAATCCGGCTATATAACATTTATCAGGAATAATACACTTTTTGCATCAAGATTTGATCCTGATAAACTTACTTTAATTGGTGCATCAATTCCTGTAATTCAAAATGTTACTACAATTCCCCAAACAGGCCAGGCTGAATTCAGCATTTCTGATAATGGCACATTAGTTTATTTACCGGGGGGACCTTTGTCAACCTCGCGAGACTTGGTTTGGGTAAATCAATCCGGGAAAATATTAAAAGCTACCGATTTAGATAAACCTATAGAAGATCTTAGCCTTTCGCCAGATGGCAAAAAAGTTGCTGTAACTGTAGAAGGGACAACCTGGGGAATATGGCTATACGACATTGAAAGAAATACACTGAGCAGGTTTACTTATAATGCAGATGACAGGGACCCATTGTGGACTCCTGACGGGAAGTCTATAGTTTACGGATCATTTCGTAATGGATTTTACGGATTGTTTATTTCCCCTGTTAATGGAAGTAGAAAAGAGGCTATGTTGACAAAAAGTAAAAACTGGGAAGATCCTTATTCGATTTCAAGTGACGGGAAATATTTGGCATTTGCACAACTCGATTCATTAAGGAATGTAAACATTGCAATCAAAGAGATAAATGGAAACTCAAAGCCTAAAATATTTATTAAATCAAAGTTCCTCGATTGGGTGCCGGTCTTTTCTCCTAATGGCAAATATTTGGCATACGGTTCTACCGAATCAGGCCAAGAAGAGATTTACGTGATCCCATTTAAAGGATCTGGGAATAAGCTCCAAATTTCAATCCACGGCGGTTCAAGACCATTATGGTCACCTGACGGTAAGTCCTTATACTATTTCCAGGGGAAAAGACTAATGGAAGTTCCGGTTAATACGGGTACCCAATTTTCTGCAGGTAAACCAAAGGAACTTTTTTCAGGGGATTTCTGGCAAATCGCTGGACACTATTTCACCACAATACCCGGCTCGAAAAACTTTCTTATGATTAAGCAAAAGGGAATTGAAAAGTCGGGAAATAGAGTTAACGTGGTAATAAATTGGAAAGAAGAATTAAAGGATGAGATCGCAAGCACTAATTAATTAGAAAAGGAATACCTCTTTGGCCTTTTGCAATGATAGTCTCAAGCCCCCATTACGTGTTACAGAGGTTTCGGGCTTTTACCTCAGCCGACGTAATCATTTTTGCACCTGCTAATTTCATTTCTTCAAAAGCTTTTTTTACATCTCCCACATGCTGATAAATTCCTTCTACGGCATCTTCAATCACATAGGTTTCAAATCCATATTTTATTGAATCGAGTGTCGTAGTTTTAACGCAGTATTCAACCGTTAGTCCTGCAATATAAACAGTCTCAACACCCTTGTTTTCCAGGTATTCCGCAAGGTTATCGTTTGTGGCTTCAAAGGATGAATAACCGTCATCTACGTTACCAGTTCCTTTAATGAAAACTTTATGAAATCTGTGTTCGTGCAGATCGGAATGAAATTCCGCTCCTTCTGTTCCCTGCACGCAATGTTTTGGCCATTTTTCAAAGTGAATTGTTTCCTCAGGATGCCAGTCTTTGGAGGCTACAACAAAATCAAATTCGTCAATCAATTTATTAATAACCGGCACAACCGCATGACCCTTCGGTGTAGCAAGCGATCCGCCCGGACAAAAATCATTCTGAACATCTACCACTAATAGTGCTCTCATTGCTCTCCTCCTTTCCTATGTCTTTCGGTAATCTCTGTAATTATTTCATTTCGTAAATTCATTAATTTAGAGCTTATACCTACTTTGTAAATATGGGGGTTTTCAAACCTCTTATGTTCGTCGGGCAGTCTGCCCAGTCTTTCCCTAACATAGTCCGAAATTTCCCCAATTGTTTTTTCTTTACTTAAAATTTTCCCTTCTGAATATACGCGGGATAATAATTCTTCTTTTTCCATGCCTTTCACGTATGTATTTTTCAAAGGTTGATGAGGATGATAAATTTTATCCGGTTCCGTTTCATCCGTCAACATTATTCCATCGGCGTAAAATTTCCCGTTCCCATTAAGATACCTGTAAATTTTCTTCTGTCCCGGCAAAGTTACTTTATCAATATCTTCAGAAATTTTTAAACTCGGTTTACCGTTACTTGTGCTAAGTTTATAAACGCCATCCAGGGCCGCGTCTTTCTGCCCGGTTATTAAATTTGTTCCCACACCAAAAATATCTATTGGCGCACCTTGTTCTATCAGACTTTTAATTAAATATTCGTCAAGTTGGTTTGATGCGGCTATCTTCACATAATTAAGTCCAGCGTCATCCAGCATTTCTCTAGTCTTCTTGCTCAGGTATGCCAGGTCCCCGCTGTCTAGTCTTATAGCTACAAGCTTCTCACCTTTTCCCTCGAGTTCTTTCGCAATTTTTATCGCGTTGGGCACACCGCTTTTTAACGTGTCATTTGTATCCACAAGCAGTACACAGTTTTTAGGAAAAACATTAGCAAATTTCCTGAACGCGGTAATCTCATCTTCGTAGCTTTGTACCCACGAATGAGCCTGTGTCCCGGATGAAGTCAATCCGTACAGATAGGCGCTGTAAACATTCGAAGTACTGTTTACCCCACCGATCACCGCTGCCCTGCATCCGTGTATTGAGGCCAGCCCCTGCGCTCTTCGCATCCCGAAATCTATTATCACTTTATCCCCCGCCGAATGTCTGAGGCGGGCGGCCTTGGTTGCAACAAGTGATTGAAAATTCAGAATATTTAAGGACAACGTTTCTATTAATTGAGTCTCAATTATGTTGCCTTCAAATCTTACTACAGGTTCATTGGCAAAAATAACTTCTCCTTCCCGTGGAGCGTAAATGTTTCCTTTAAATCTAAAGTCCTTAAGAAAGTCTAGGAAATCGCTGCTAAACCCAATTTTATGCAGATGATCGACGGCGATATTATCAAACTTAAAATCAGCGATCATATCAAGCATATCCTGCAAACCGGTAAACACCACATATCCTGATCCGTAAGGATTTTTTCTGAAAAAATAATCAAAACCAGCTGGTAGGTTCTGCCTTCCATCCTGGAAATATCCCTGCGCCATGGTTAATTCATAGTGATCAGTGTATAGCCCGTTAAACTTACTTAAAAGGTTCATTCTGCTTATTTGCTAATTATTTTTATTCTATCTAATATAAAGCTTTAATACGTATTTTTAAATGCTGGAATTTATTTATTCTCCCAATAAACAGCCCAAAAGCTTTCTTTTATTAAAAATTATTAAACCTTATATTTAGCAGTTAGAAGCAGGAATATAATTGCAGCTTTTGTTATTAACAATAACTCTCGAACCAATCGTTTAGTACGGAGAAAATTTTGGCCACAGACGAACTTGACGAATTACTCACCGAAGCATATGAACATCTAAAACAGGGACGATTCAGGATGGCACTAACAGCGGCCAGAAATGTCTATGAGCAAAAGTCGGATGATTTTAATGCTATTATGTGCTATGCCTGGGCAACACTGGAAAATGGTGATCCCGTTTATGCATTAGAACTGGCAAATATTGCAGTTGAAGTTAGTAACGATGATGTTAATACAAGATTGTACCGCGGATTTCTTTTAATGAGAATGGCAGTCTATGAAGGCGCAATTTCTGATCTGGATAATGCAATTTCAAGAAAACCTGCACTACTTTCCTGGGCACATTTGAATAAAGCAAGGGCTCTTGCAGGTATGGGTAGATTTTTTGAAGGCCTTGAAGAAATTGAAAAAGCAATTGAAATTGACTCTGAGACTAATACAAAACTAACACGGGTCAGGGATCTGCTTCGCAGAACTCTCGGGTATGATGAGGGATTCTTCAGTGGTATTTTCAGCAAAAGAAAAACTCTTATAGAAGATGCGGAAGAGTCATACAAACAAAAGGAATTCTGGTTTACTTTATGGGCTGCAAGAAATCTGCTTGATTCTCCCTCACAAAAGAAAGATCATCCAAAAGCACACATACTGGAACTTGAATCATTACTTGCAACATTTCAAATGCGTCCTGCTTTTGAAAAGGCAAATAAAATAAAAAACCAATTTGAGGATGACGAACAATTTAATAATCTTTATCAAAAAGCATCAACATTCTTTCCTGAAGAAGTGGGAATAAAAAGTGTTGAAGAGCCAATAAATTCAGCCGATAGTAAAACCGAACTAGCCCTATATAATAATAAGTTCTTTAATGTCCTTTATGCACGCACTTATGATCTTATTGAAAATATGAGAAGTGGCAAAAGGACCTATATTCTCCAATTTAGCGAAGAAACTATTACTTATATAGGAGTCGAAGTAGTTTTCGATAATCCATTCTATCAGAAAAGAAATGAAAGTATTAACGGATTGGCTGTCTGGTATTTAAATGATCAGGAAGTAGGAAGACACATATTTAATCTTGCAATTGAAAAAAGCTGGAAGACGGTAGAATTTGTGCAAAGTTGGGGAACAGATTCACCAGGTTTCTGGCACAGAGGCCAGGGAAAGGTGGATATTTATCTGGACAACAACATAGCATGCACAAGATATTTTCTTATTGGGTATTCTACGGTTGTAAATTTTGAAGAAACTCAAAAACCCGAAGGCCTCAATCAGCATCACGAAATGCAGGAATCTGAGCAACCAATGGATGTAATTACCAAGACTTCAATTCCGCAGAAAGAAGAATCGCTTGAAGAGTTGTTGTCAAATTTAAATACATTTATCGGACTGGATAGTGTAAAGCAATCGATGCAGGATTTTATAGCCTACTTAAAATTTGTAAACGAGAGAGAGAAACAAGGCCTGAAAACAGACGGTGGCTTATCAGTTCATAGTATATTTCTTGGCAATCCCGGCACCGGCAAAACAACAATTGCAAGATTGCTTGGTAAAATATTTAAAGCTATGGGGCTCTTGCAAAACGGGCATGTAATAGAAGTCGACAGGTCCGGGTTAGTTGGTCAATATATTGGAGAAACAGCACAAAAGACAGAAAAGGTAATAAAAGAAGCTCTCGGTGGTATTCTATTTATTGATGAAGCATATGCATTAAAAAAGGCCGGCAATCAGCAGGATTTTGGGCAGGAAGCAATAGATGTATTGCTTAAAAGAATGGAGGACCAGAGCGGAGAATTTGTCGTTATTTGTGCCGGATATCCGGAAGAGATGAATAATTTTATCAATTCAAATCCCGGTTTAAAATCACGTTTCAACCATTATTTTAATTTTGAAGATTATACACCTGAAGAACTTATAGATATTTATAAGCTTATGGCTAAAAAGGAAGAATATGTTATTACCGATGGCGCCATAAAAATTCTAAAAAAAACGTTGACTAATCTTTACAGAAAACGAGACAGTTCCTTTGGCAATGCAAGATTAATTAGAAATTATTTTAATGAGGCAAAAC
>Ga0209919_1000332_pt1 | contig 24063 bp, 15 predicted proteins | sample SalPon2A_C_D2_MG_FD_185721 | JGI IMG/M metagenome (GOLD analysis project Ga0209919, IMG submission 185721) | Soil microbial communities from South San Francisco under conditions of wetland restoration - Salt Pond MetaG R2A_C_D2_MG (SPAdes)... | ecosystem: Environmental > Terrestrial > Soil >... | reverse complement strand
TACGGAAGCGTGCACAATGGGGGCGGCGGACATGTGACGCTGAAGCTTTCCCGCTCTCCAGTGGCAACACGTTGGATCCGCGTTGTGATGACAAAGTCCGCCCATGGCTCTGGCGCGCCTGCCAACAGCGACCTGCGCGACCGGGTTGGTTATGCGATTCAGCAGATCTACGCCGGTATTCTTCAGCAGGACGGAACATTCATCGACCTGGTGAAGCATGCTCCCGACGCCAGCCAGACGCCGACGTATTGTTCTTCGACCGACCCCTGGCATTCTGCTTCTGACTTAAATTCACGCCGGTCCCAGGCCGGGTTCGATCTGTTTTTCACCAGCGGGATCACCAACAAGCTGCCGGCTACGATTCCCGTTGCCGTCCTGTACAGCATTCCGGAAGACGCTGCAGCGCAGGTTGCCTATCTCAAGAAACGAGGTTATCCCATCGCGCGGATTGAAATGGGAGAGGAATGCGACGGGCAATATTGCATGCCTGAAGATTATGCCGCGCTCTATCTGCAATTTGCCGATGCCATGCACAAGGTCGATCCTGAAATCAAACTGGGCGGGCCGGTGTTTCAGGGCATCAATCAGGATATCTCCGTCTGGCCGGACGCGCAGGGGAGAACGTCCTGGTTCGGGCGCTTCCTGGACTACCTGAAAGCCCACGGGCGAATTCAGGATCTTGCCTTTGTGTCTTTTGAGCATTATCCCTTTGCCCCGTGTTCGGTGAACTGGGCTGACCTCTATCGTGAGCCGGAACTGACGCGAAGCTGCCTCCAGGCATTACGCGATGACGGGCTGCCGGAGGGCATCCCGCTGATGAATACGGAGAGCAACGTTTCCTGGAACATGACGCCCTATATGTCGGATATTTTCTCAGGACTCTGGCTGGCTGACAGCGTTGGAAGTTTCTTTCTGGAAGGTGGGGGCGCATATTTCCATTCGCCCATCCAGCCCCAGCCTCCCAACCGAGGGTGCCACGGCTGGGGCACTTGGAGCAACTTTGTTTGCGACTCCAACTTCAAGGTCAGCGGGTACACAGCAGAGTACTATGCCAGCCATTTGATTAACCGGGAATGGACGTCCCATCACACTGGCGTTCATCACATGTTTCGTGTCATCGGGACTGTGAAGGATGCCGCAGGAAACGCGCTGGTTACGAGCTACGCGCTGAAGCGGCCGGACGGCGACTGGTCGATCATGCTGATTAACAAGGACCAGAACAATGCGCGGACGGTTCAGCTGGTTTTCGAGGACTCAGAAACCGGACGCGTGAGTCATTTTGTTGGCAAGGTTCATCGGGTGGCGTTCGGCAGCAAGCAATACGTCTGGCATTCGATGGGACCTGACTCGCACGCCAAGCCTGACGATCCACCCGTGCGTGAAACCGTTCCAGGCGGCCCGACCGCCCGGTATATGTTGCCGAAAGCCTCGATTACGGTGCTTCGCGGCAAGCTTGAGGCGGGAAAGTCACAGCGGTCATAGAACACCTGCAGCAGGATGGACAAGTCTATCAGTATTGTTAATTACGGCAGCCCCAGCTCTTTCTTTACGCTTTCATAAAACTTATCCTTGTCGCCGATGGGCTCCTTCTTGATTTTGGCGAAGATGGCAGCCGCGCGGGCGGACTTTTCTTTTTCTCCCAGCCTGCTGTAAGTCTGCATGAGTTGGTAATAAGCTTCGGCCAGGTTCGGGTCAAGGCTGATCGCCTTTTCGGTCTCCCGTGCCGCCTGATCAGGGTGATTGCTCCGCAGCAAAACTTTCCCAAGCTGGTAATGCAGCGGCGCATAATTCGGGTCGACTCGGATGGCCTGCCTGTCAACCTCTTCGGCATCAGAGAGCCTGTCTTGCCGCACCAGGATATCACCCAGATAGTACCGGAAGTGCGCGTTGCCTGGGTTGAGCGCAACGGCCTTGCGAAGATAGGTTTCCCCTTCCTGCGCATTCCCTTCGCTGACAAGACTGACTGCGTAGAGAAAGAGCGCACGGGCTGAATCCGGTTGAAGCTCCAACGACCTGTGGAGATATTTCTGCGCTTTGGTGTATCGCTTTTCGCAATAAAGGCTGACGCCGGCGCTGTAGTAGGGTTCAGCCCACTTCGGGGCAAGTCTGATGGTTTTTTCCAACAGCGAGAGCGCGGAGTCATTCTGGCCGAGATGCTGTTCGATTCGAGCGGCAAGCAGCAGGTATTGAGGCTGGCTGGGATCCATGTGGACCGCAGCAGTCTCATTTTTTGCGGCAAGCTCATAGCGCCTCAGCAGATAGTTTGCGCTGGCCAGAAGATAATAGTCTTCAGGCGTCTGTGGCTCTTTCACGAGTTCGAGCGCCTTGCCAGGCTGGCTGGACTCCAGGTAGGCAGCAGCAAGCCGCCGCCCGAGCTCGGCTGAATCCGGCCGGAGGGTGTGCGCTCTTGAAAGATATGAGACTGCCTCTCCGGGCTGGTGATGTTCGAGGAAAAGCTGGCCGACAGCCGACTGCCAGGCAGGGTCTGATGCCAGGGCCTGTGCCGCCTTCCTGCCATCCTTCCTTGCTTCGTCAAGCTTGTCAGCCGCCAATTCTGCGCGGATCAAATTGTAAGCTACGTCTGGCCGGTTTTCACCGCGTGCCCGCCGCAAGTGCTCGATAGCCTCTGTTGCGTGGCCTTCGTCGAGCAGAAGCACTCCGAGGTTGTAGTTGGCATCAACGTCGGCCGGCCGGAGTGATACGGCCGTCCTGAGTTCGCGAAGCCCCTGTTGGATATCGTGTTTTCGCAGGAAAGCCATGGCCATGCCGTAGTGGGAGCTGAAAGATTTTGGCTGCAGTTTCACGGCCTGGCTGAAGGCCGAGATTGCACCTTCGGTGTTTCCAGTCCGGAGGTCGAGCTGCCCCAGCACATCGTAGGCCTCACCGTAAGTTGGATCGATGCGGATGGCGGTGTCCAGCTCATTCCTGGCACGGCCTAAGTCCTTGAGAGCTAGATACTTCTTAGCCTCATTGGTATGGGCGAGTGCAGATTGAGAGGGGAGTTCGGAGCCTTGTCCCATTCCACAAATGGATGCCAGTGTGAGGGTGCCCAGGAACAATGCCAGCAATCGATTAGTCATAGCATGGCCCAGCAACATGAGGCTTATGTTAGACCATTCGTGCCGGAGTCACAGCATTTTCTCAGTCCAACCTGGAGAAAGCGGCGTGAAGTGTAAAATCATGAAAAAAGTGAGGTAAATTTTCCTTGACAACGCAAGGCCCCCATGATAATTAACACGACGGAGTCACATATTCATACTACATTATTTGTAGCTTTATAGTAGGCGACTTGCTGTTTTCAATTAGGTAGTCAGAGATCGGAAGATTATACTGGCTTCATCGTAGTAGCTGCAAGTTGTGCTTCTTGATGGCTGCCTCAGAGTATTTGCATTCGATCCGAGGGTGCTCTCGATCTCGGGGGCAGTGTTTGATGTATTCAGGCGTCTGGCGTGGGGTCACAGTCTCTCACAACAGGTTAATGGGGGGTCCGGCTTCAGGGACCGTTTGCGGGCGTAGCGTTGCGTGTGTATCAAGAGCGTTGCGGCCTAGTTTTGTCTCGTGGGTATTCAGGCGGTGAAATTAGCGGTCGAGTTCGAGAGGTTGTCACCTGGATGTTTGCCCGGCGAAGATTCGCGGACGCTCATGGACGACAGATGATGTTGCGGTGGGTGCCGAAGGGTGAACTTCACTGGAGACAGGTTGCAAATGGGCATCGGTACAAAGACTGAGTGAGGAGGGATGTCAGATATGATTAAGGGACGAATTATTCTGGGCGTTTTTGCGGCGTTTGCTTTAGCTTTCTTGTCGGCCGTTCCAGTTCTCAGGGCGCAAACAGTCAGCGGATCCATTTCCGGGGTCGTGACGGATCCATCCGGAGCAGCCATACCATCTGCCGGTGTCACATTGAAGAGCGTGGATACCGGCACGGTGATGAAGACGACAACGAACTCCAGCGGCGTCTACGGCTTTCCTGTTGTGCCCGTTGGGCATTATAGCGTGACGGTTGAGGCGAAAGGCTTCAAGACGTACGTCCAGAGTGGTATCACCCTGTTGATCAATCAGGATTTGCGTGTGGACGCCAAGCTCGCCATCGGAAGCGCGCAACAGTCTGTGGAGGTTTCCGCACAGGCCGTCCAGGTGTCCACTCAAAATACCTCAATGGGCGATGTGATCGAGAGCCGCAGAATGCTCTCTTTGCCGCTCAACGGCCGCAGCTACATCGACTTGCTCGGACTCCAGGCTGGCGTTGTGCCCGAAACCACGACGGGATCATTGGGGGACCGGCCGGTTGCAGGCACCGGGAGCGCCGGAAACTTCTCAGTCAACGGAGGCAGAGAGGCCTCCAACGGATTCATGTTGAACGGCGGCAGCGTGGAAGAAGGAAGGAATAACGGCGCCGGTCTTGTTCCCAATCTGGATTCGATTCAGGAATTCAAAGTGATCACCAACGCAGGTTCAGCAGAGTATGGCCAGTATTCCGGCGCCATTGTGAATGTGGTTACGAAATCCGGAACAAACCAATGGCATGGTTCTGCCTTTGAATTTCTCCGCAACGAAAAGTTCGATGCGCGCAACTTCTTTGATCCGTCTCGCGGGGCCTTCAAGCGGAACCAGTTCGGCGCCACTATTGGCGGGCCGATCATCAAGAACAAACTCTTCATTTTTGGTGATTATCAGGGAACCCGGCAGTCACTTGGCGTTTCGACCGGCCTGATTTCCGTGCCCACTGCCGCACAGAGACAAGGTGATGTGAGCGCTTTGCTTGATCCTAGTGCGGTTGTCCAGGGGTGCGATACCGCGGGGAGCGGCTGTTTGAACGAGGTGTTGACGAATCGCCTTGGCTATACGGTAACAAACGGCGAGCCGTATTACACTCCAGGCTGCACGAGTACTGCAAACTGTGTCTTCCCGGGTGGTATCATTCCTCAGAGCGCGTGGTCTCCGGCTGCTGCTGGAACACTGAGTTATATCCCCGATCCCACTGCGGGTCTGGGTGGTGGGATCTTTTCCACGACGTCTCAAAAACAGCACGTACGCGACGATAAATTCTCTGTGAAAAGCGATTACGACTCGCAGGGAACAGGCCGCTGGTCGTTGTACTATGCTCTGGACAATACCAACGTTCTCGATCCTTACCCGGCCGCAAACGTTCCGGGTTTTGACGCTACAACTCCCCAGCAAGCAATGGAAACCGTCCTGAGCAATACGCGCACGTTCGGATCGAGAAATGTGAATGAGATTCATGGCGCCTTCTTTCGCACTGCCATGACCCAGCGCCAGCCCCAGGGCGGTCTGGTGTCGAATCTGTCCTCTCTTGGCTTCGTGACGGGAGGGTTAGGGATCAATCCTGTGGTACCAAGTCTTCAAGGCGTCCCTCTGATCACTCTGGACAATACAGGTGTCTCGATTGGACTTCCGGATGGGACAACCGGCCAGTTCAACAATACCTACCAGGTGAACGACAACTTCTCGACGGTTCGGGGAAAGCATACGATTAAGATTGGAGGCAACTACCAGCGGTTCCAGATCAACGAAAGAAACACCTACGCAGAGAATGGAGTGTTCGATTTCAATGGTTCAGAGACAGGCAGTGACTTTGCGGATTATCTGATTGGCGCGCCCGTGGGCTTTATCCAATCCAGCAGGCAATTTCTGGATTCACGATCAGAATACGGCGCGCTGTTTGCAGAGGACAGCTACAAGGTAAAATCGAATCTGACACTCAACTACGGATTGAGGTGGGAGACCAGCACCTTTTTCCGTGACAAGATGAACAGGACGCCGAGCTATTGCAGAATTCAGGCGATTAACTTTAATGTCCAGTCAACTATTTATCCCACTGCACCCAAGGGCTGGCTGTGTCCTGGAGATCCGGGCGTCGCACAGGGGCTGGCCCCCAACGACTACCTTAACTTTGCGCCTCGTATCGGCCTGGCCTATTCTCCCGGCTTCAGCAGTGGCCTGATGGGCAAGGTCTTTGGGGGCCCCGGGAAGTCCAGCATTCGGGCCTCCTATGGCATTTACTATACAAACGTCGAAGACCTCACCCAGTTTTATGAAGTGGGTGACGCCCCTGCAGGTCTTTTTTATGTGAGCCCCACTCAGGTTTACTTCTCGCAGCCCTATAAAAACCGTCAAACCGCGGGAGGGCCTGGCCAGCGGTTCCCCTTTAATCTCCCCAACCCGCAGACCATCAACTGGGCTCAGCTTCAGCCGCTTGCGAGCGCGCCCGGATTTAATCTGAACAACGTGCTTCCTTACGAACAGCACTATGACTTCAGCATCCAGCGGCAGCTGAGCAGCACAACGTTGCTGACTGTTGCCTACGTAGGGACAAACGGGCATCACCTGATTGCCGGGTATTCGTCGAATCCCGGTAACGCAGCCCTATGTCTGTCGACGCCGGGTTGCGGTCCAAATGGTGAAGACTCGACATACCCCCTGGCCGCAGGAGGTTTTCAATACGGAACGCGGCCTTTTTCGGTAACTTCGGGGCGTTTTGCATACGGACAGGGGCTGAACGCCATACTGGACTTCTCGGATAACAACTACACATCGACTATTGCCAATTCCGTTTATAATTCACTGCAGGTTACGATGGAGAAGAGGGTTGGCGCTGTTCAGTTTCTTGGCGCTTACACGTGGTCGAAATCAATCGATGATTCCTCGGCTTTTGCCCAAAACATCAATCCGTTTAATGCAAAATTGAGCCGGGGTCTTTCCACTTATGACATGACCCACAATTTCGTTTTCAGCTACGTGTGGGCTCTGCCCGGCCCATCTCAGGGTATAGCTAGACAGGTGCTTGGAGGTTGGGACTTCTCGGGTATTACCCGGCTCACAACCGGCTTCCCGATTGGAATGAGTGAGAGTGGCGACTACTCGCTTTGCGGATGCTCGGGTGTAGACAGGCCAAACTGGACCGGGCAGTCCATCCAGAAACTGAATCCACGAAATGATGTGGTGATTAATGGCGCTGTAAAACACCCGTACTTTTCACAAAGCACTTTCTGGCCTGAATATGGCAGGGATCCCAACAATAAGATTTACGGCGTGCCCGGGAACGCGGGACGTGCATTCTTCCATGGACCGGGGATCGTCAACTTCGATATGGCTCTTCACAAACAGTTTAACTTTACCGAGGGAGTTGGGTTGGAATACCGGGCTGAATTCTTTAACGCGTTCAACCATGCGCAGTTTAACAATCCCTCTGGCAACTTTGCCTCGAGCAACTTTGGCTTTGTTACAAGCGCACGTTCCCCGCGTATCATTCAGATGGCACTAAGGGTGCACTTCTGACACGGGCCTTTACGGTAGCTTTCCAGCCGGGCGGCGTAGCTGCAACAACCTGTTGACAGTTGTGCTGCCCGGGTTTTTTTTCAGCGGTGAAGGATTTGTAATGCGGGGTAGTCTGGGTGGGATCGAGTTTAAGAAGTTTCGGTGGTGTTTTGGCTTTTTTGTTTTCTTCTTGGTCGGACTTGCAACCTGCAGCTTGCCTTGCCGGGCCCAGGACCCCGGGCCGTCCAGGAAAAACCAGCAGTTGGCCGTCCAGCTGAACAAAGACGGAATTGTTCTTGCCGGGAAGGGCAATTACGCTTCAGCTATCGAGAAATTCCGCCGCGCAAGTGAACTCTGGCCGCAGTTTCCTGACTCTCAATACAATCTGGCAATAACGCTCGAGAAAGTAGGCCAGATGGATGAGGCAATCACTGCCTTTAAGGCAGCCGTTCACCTGAAGCCTGATTCCGCGTCCATGCATCTTGCGTTAGGGCTGGCGCTGGCAAAGAATCATGATCTTGCAGGGGCTTCGAGTGAACTGGAACGAGCGGTTGCGCTGGCGCCGCAGGACCCTCTCGCTCACTTCAACCTTGGCCTGACCTACGAACAGCAAGGCAAGATGCAGGCCGCTCTGGCCGAATATCGCAGGGCAATTCAAGTCCGTTCCAATTTTGGTCCTGTGCATGAACGGCTTGGAATTGTATTGCGCCGCTTGGGAAAACAGCCTGAGGCGCTTGCCGAATTCCAAACGGCTGTTCGTCTGATGCCGGATAACGCAGATGCTCACTACAATCTTGGCCTTGCATTGCGGGCTGAGGGAAAACTGGACGAGGCTCTGCACGAGTTGGATGAAGCCATCCGTTTGAAGCCGGACTTTGAGCAGGCCCGGTATAACCGTGCTCAGATCAGCCGCAAACTCGGCCACCCGGCGCAAGCGAAGCAGGAGATGCAGCAAATTGCAGGTTTCAGCCAATTCCGCGCACAAGTTACGCAGGCCAAGAGCCTGACGCTTTCAGCCGCCAACCATCTGAAGGATCATGAACCCGACAAGGCCTTGGCCGACCTTGCATCAGCCCTGAAATATTGGGACCAGAATCCTGCCGCTTATTACCTGAAGGGCGTTGCTTTTGAGCAGAAAGAAAATCTGGCGGAGGCCCGCACCAACCTTGAAAAGGCTGTCGAGCTGAAACCTGATTACCCGGACGCCCTGATCGGACTGGGTCGGGTGCTATGGCAACTGGGAGACCATGAAGGCGCCGTTAAGGAATTTGACAAAGCCGTTGCCGTTGCGCCGGATCTTGCAGAAGCGCATTACAACCGCGGGCTGGCGGAGGCACGGCTGGGCGATGCGAAGGGCGCCGCGGCTGATTTCCGCACGGCGCTTGCCCTAAAGCCTGATTACCTGGACGCAGGTATCAACCTCGGTTTGACTTTGATGCAGGAGCGCAAAGTCGGGGAGGCCGTTCAGCAATTCAAGGACCTGGCGAAGCAATTCCCTCACAATCCCGCAGTGCAGAACAATCTGGGGCTGGCGCTGCTTGAGCATGGCGATCTTAAAGAAGCCTCCGAGGCGTTTCGCCGATCGTTGCGGCTGAACCCAAATTCGCCCGAAGCGCACTACAACCTGGCGCTCACTCTCAGCAAAGAAGGTGAACACCAGGCCGCCGCCGCGGAGTTCAAACAGGCCCACGACCTGAACCCAGCCCTGTCGCCACCCTGAGATGCGCGGAATATAAAGCATTGTAGCGCCCGCCACACCGCTGGACTCGTCGTGAGGTTGCTGAAACCGTTAGGGCGCATGCGGTGGACTATGTAACCCAAAAAGATATACAATTCGCCGTACCTGCCATCTGTTTTGATTCGTAGGTTGAGCAATTCAAGGTTCCCCGGGTGCTGTCACGTGACGGGTGGCCGTGGAAGGAGAAGGAGAGGAAACCATGTTCAACGAGTTCGGAATTAGCATGGAGTCCGCACTACGGCTGAATTCGCCGAATGCGGGATTTGTTCCTGAAAGTGCAGGCTTTGCGGCTGGCGCTCCGGCCGAACAAGGCCAGAGCGGCATTCTGAAGCTGGGTTATGACGGCAAGCCCGCGAAGGGAGGGATCGCCCCAGTCGTTGTGCACAACGGTCTGATTTATGTGGCAGGCCAGGGCGCCAACGAACATCGAGAGCAGGCGACGCTGGATATCACCACTCACGTCACGAGGGCGATGGACAACGTGAAGAAACTGGTGGAGGTGGCCGGGGGAGACATGGACCACGTCCTGACGTTGACGGTTTATCTGGCAACACTGGAATTTTATGAAGCCATGAATAAGGCCTACCGGCCGTATTTCCCGAACAGGGGTCCCGCACGGTGCACTGTTTCGGTGGCCGGAATCCCCGGCAGATCGCTGGTTGAAATCAGCTGCATTGCGGCAGTCGTCCGCCAATAAGGTAAAACACTGACTGAGAAGAGAACAGGAGGAGGCAATGGACACAAAGCGAAATGAGAAAAGACGGGCGTTCCTGACAAGCCTGGCGGCGATTGCAGGTTCAGCGTGGAGTGCACCCAGGTTGCTGGCAAAGGCTGCCGTTCCCCCAAAGCGCAAGCCGAAACATCATGGTCCAATGGTGCATAACGGGCTGATCTACATTTCGGGTCAGGGCGCAAATGACAGCGGTGCCGTGCAGGGCGCCACCATTGAAGACCATACGCGAAAAGTGATGGAGAACATCAAGCGCATTGTGGAAGAAGGCGGCGGTACCATGGACAGCATCCTGCAGCTGAATGTTTATCTGGCCACGCTGGAACATTACCAGGGGATGAACAAAGTATATTATTCCTACTTCCCGAATGGCGGGCCGGCGCGTTGCACGGTTGCCGTGTCCGGCATCCCGGGCCGTTCGCTGCTTGAAATCAACGGCATCGCAGCGGTGGTGAAGTAGGGCACAATACTTGGCGCGCAAAAAGCCTGCCCCCTGACCCGGCGAGACAGCCGCGAGGGACGAAAGCAGCCTGATCTCAAAGTGTTCACAGGCTTTGGTTCTGCGGCGGAAATTGAAACAGGGCCTGCGTGTGGCCTGCTCATGCGGATTTGCGAGCCGCACTCAGGACCGCCCGCAGCCGCCTTCCGACGATGAGGTCTTCGCCCGGCTGAAGGCTCATTGAGACAATCTCAAGGTGGTTTTTAGTGCCGGGCCTCGTGAAGTCTTTTTCGAGCCGGGCCAGAACTCCACTCGGGTTGCTGGCGGTCAGGACTTCAATTCTGGGTTCTCCGTCCCTCAGTTTTTGGGCGCAATCCGGCACACTGAATTTCCATGCCTGCTGATCCCACGAGATCCGGAGAGTGGGATAGCGGTTGCCGTCTTCAGGCACGTATATTTTCGTCTTCACCCCCGGTACGGTATCCACCAGTTTGGCGATTCGATTGACCCGCGCGTTCCAACGTCGATAAAGAGTATTGGGGTCCAGCTTCATCCAGGTTTCCACGGCCGCCAGGCAACCCATGATTTCTTCCTTGCCCACTTTCATGGGGCGGCATACGGCGCCTTCCCAGGGGTTCGTGTTGGCCAGCGCCGCCTCAATCAAATCCTTTCGCCCCAACAGCAGGCCTGAACACTGAGGACCCAGCAAACCCTTGCCGCCGCTGAAGGTATAGAGATCAATTCCCATCTGCGAATAGACCCGCAGGTTCGAAATGGGCGGAATGCCGGCGGCGTCGTCCAGCAGTAGAGGCACACCCGCGCCTTTGGTAATGGCCAGCGCTTTTTTCAGCCGGTCACCCAGCGCAGTGGTGTAAACCATGGCCGTCTTGCCGTTGATGGCGTTCTGCAGTTCGTCGTGCGTGTGGACGACCACCAGCTTGCCGCCCGCCAGCCGAATCGCGCTGTCGAAAGCTATGCGGCCGCCGAACATGATGACCTGGTCCTTCATGCCGGTTGTGTCGGGCAATTGCCAGATTCTCTTGGGGTCGGTGCCAGCGATGCAGCCCGCAGTGGCAGAAGCCATGGCGCCCGCAGCGCCTGAGGTCACCATGCCTGATTCCGCGCCGGAAAGCTCCGCCAGTCGACGGCCCACTGCGTGTTGGAGTTCGATGATGTCAACGTAATGCTTTGCCGCTTCCAGTTGGGCTTGCTTCACCTCGGGAAGCTCCAGGCTGGCGCTGAGATATGTCCAGGTTCCACGCGCGTTGATCAGGGTCCGGACGCCGAGGTCTTCGTAAGTGGGGATTGATTTTCCTGCGAGTTTATTAAAGCCCGCGTGAGCCTTTCCGAACATGTCCTGGGCTGCAATCTGACCTAACAAGGGCAGCGCCACGGCCCACTTGACGAATGTCCGCCGGTCAGAAGAAAACTTGGGGTCCATTGTTCGTCCTCCAAGAGTTGATGGAATCAGGCAGTTTAGTCTGCTGTATCAAGGGCCCTTCGATATGCCTCCACTATATCACCGCGCACGGAATCTGGACACTTTGGATTGAAGAGTCATTCTCCAGAAGGGACTGCTATTGTCATTCGCTAAACATAGGGAATGTTGCGACTGGCCAGGATTCCCTTGATGTAGCCGACACCAAGGATTTTGCCCAGGACGCCGTAACCAGGATGAACATTCACCTCCCCGTTGAGAATGGGGTCGTGGTCCGGACGCAGTGGGACATGAACGCCGCTGTCATGGAGGGCCTGGTAAACTTTCCCGAAATCAATCGCGCCGTTGTCCTGGAAAGTCTCCACAAAATTGTCGCGGGTGCCTCGGAGGTTGCGCGAGTGGATGTAAAAAATCTTTTTCTTGCGGCCAAACTCCCGCGCGACGGCCTCGAGGTCCGCACCCATCAAATAGTAGACGGCTATTTCAAACGTCACGCCGTTCACCGGGCTTGGCACAATGCTCATCACGCGGCGATAGGCGTCAGGGCTGATGATGATGCGGGCAATGCCACGCAGTTCGGGTACGGGCGGATCGTCCGGATGCAGCGCCATCTTCACATTTGACTTTTCGGCTTCCGGAATGACGGCCTTCAGGAAATAGGTAATGTTGTTCCACATCTTCTCTCTGCTGATCCGCCCCCACTTGGTCAGTCCGGGGGGAACATCTCGGATGTTAAAGGAAACGGTGCTGCAGCCGCCGCGCCCCGGGACATGCATCTTACTGCGGTACCAGTCGATGCCCGCCATAAAGTCGTAGCAAACCACAGGAATACCTACCTTGCCGATGGCGTGAATCGCTGCGATATAGTTTTCAATCTCCTCGTCGCGACCTGGCAGTCCGAGTTTGATTTTCTCCGCCGGCACCGGATGGCTTTCAATTCCCGCGATGGTCAGCCCGGCCGCCTCATAGTCAGCCTTGATTTTCGCAACGGTATCCACGTAGCGGGAGCGGGGAACGTGGCTGAGTTGCGAAGCGGTTCCCGCGATTGCATGAGTGACGCCGATCTGCTTTTCAATTTTCACACGGTGCGGATCGTCGATTCCCCAAATTAGGCAGATTTTGAATCTTTCATTCTCCCGGCCGGATTCATTTCCGCCCGCCCGACTTGGAGCACTTATAGCAGTCGAAGGAACGCCCGCTGCGGCAAGAGATGCCAATACTCCCTGCATGCATTGTCGCCGATTTATTTTGGACATGAGGGTACCCTCCTCGAGTCTTCTGCCTTGGAAAATTTATAAAGACAACGCTGGAACCTTAACAAGACAGGACGGCAGTTTACCCGGAATGGGACGGCGAGGCAAGGGCAAGAATATGAACCCAAGGACCGTCTAAAAAGCACCTGGGGCCGTGGTTTCAATACAACTTGCACTTTGGATGTGGTAGAGTTTCTTCCTTGAACCACATGATCGATGGAAGGCATAGAATATCAGGTGGAAATGACTGGAACCTGACCGGACTACTTTCATCAAGGGAAAGAGGGCTCAGTCAGTCGTAGCAACCTATTCAGCAGGATCTTTCCCTATGCTTCAGGAAACCTGCGCAGCTGGCAGTCCCATAACTGGACCGGAATTCAGGGATAGCTTGTTTCCCTCCAAGGCGGTGGACGGCATGGATCAATGCAGTCATTTTATAGCACCAGGGAGTGTGGGCTGATGACAAGCCGACGAGGTTTAGAGATCTTATGCTTGATTGGAATCCTGATGGCTTCCGTTGCCTATTCAGCCGGCCAGCAGAAGCCCCGCTATGACCTGTTGTTGAAAGGCGGGCATGTAATTGATCCCGCCAACAACATTGACCGGGTGATGGATGTGGCCGTGGCCGATGGCAAAATTGCCGCAGTCGAGCCGGCCATATCCTCCACCGAAGCGGGGAAGGTTGTGGACGTCAAAGGCCTCTACGTAACGCCGGGACTGGTGGATATCCATGTCCATATTGGCTATGGTGGAGCGCCGGACAACTGGTATTCGCCGAGCGCGCGCTCTCACACGCCGCCGTTCGGAATGCCGCCCGATTTGATGTTCAATTCCGGTGTCACCACGGTAGTGGACGCGGGCAGTTCGGGTGCGGCGACTTTCTTGCGCGAAAAAGAGATGGTGATGGACCATGCCAGGATGCGCGTCCTGGCTTTCCTGAACATCGTTGCGGACGGCATGAATGGCGGGTTGGAGCAGACAGTTGACCAGATGAATCCGAAGTTGTGCGCGGAGACCATCGAAAAGAATCGCGACCTGATTGTGGGTGTGAAAACCGCCCACTATTGGCCAATAAAACCTTATGACCCCGAGCACCAGCCGTGGACGGCCGTGGACCGCGCCGAAGATTGCGCGCGGATGGCACACGTGCCGGTGATGGTTGACTTCTGGCCGCGGCAGCCTCTGCGCTCATACAAGGAATTAATCCTCAAGAAGATGCGTCCGGGCGATATCCACACTCACGTTTTCGCCCAGCAGTTTCCTATTATTCTGCCCAATGGCAAGCTGAATCCGATCATGGAAGAGGCGCGCAAGCGCGGGGTGATTTTTGACGTAGGACACGGCGGTGGCAGCTTCTGGTTCCGCAACGCGGTTCCGGCCGTGGAGCAGGGCTTTTTCCCGGATTCGATTTCAACCGACCTTCACATGGAAAGCATGACCTGGAAGGCCATCAGTATGGTCAACGTGATGTCGAAATTTCTTGCCATGGGAGTTCCACTTAAAACGGTAATTCGTGAATCGACGGTCAATCCTGCCAAGGAGATCCATCGGACGGAACTTGGAACACTCTCGGTGGGCAGGGTAGCGGACATTGCGGTGCTCCAGGAATTGCATGGAAAATACAGTTATGCCGACGATGGCGATGCGCGGATGGACGGAAACGTGAAACTGATCGCCCGCATGACGGTGCGGGCCGGTCGGATTGTGTTCGATCCCTCGGGGCTCAGCATGGTGGAATGGCGGAAGGCTCGAAAGCAATACTTTACGCCGCCGACTGTGGGTGCGCATCTTCCTTCTAAGGCGGACGATTTTCCGCGTTAGCGCGAGGTGGTGGCCGCACTTTGTTGCCCATCGTTCAGGATTTTTCAGTTTGGTGTAAAATTTAAATTTGATCGGTCGGGAAGATGAAACGTAGAACTTTTCTCAAGAGCGCGTGGCTAGGTTATGCGGCCTCATTTGTGGGTCGATTGAAAGCTCAGGGATTGAAGCTGTTTACGTATCCCAAGGCGCCACCGATCAAAACCCACCCGCTGCCCAACTACAAGCCCTCGCCGCTGGGCATGCCGGGCCTGTTTCCTGGCCACGTGGTGCAGGTTGTTGACCCGCAGGCCATTTCAAACAACCACGTTTCTCAACCCATTGTGCGCCGCATGCTGGAACGCGGCATGCGGGAACTCACCGGGAAAAAGTCCGTTGAAGACGCCTGGGCGCTTTTCATCGAGCCCACGGACGTGGTGGGCATCAAGATCAATCCATCGGGCGCCCCGGCCTGCTATTCGTCACCTGAAATTGTCCGTGAAATCATCCGTGCGGTGGAAAGCGTCGGGGTTCCCGCGCATAACATCGTGGTTTATGATCGCTACTCCTACGAGGTGCAGTTGGGCAGTTACCGGGCCTTCCTGCCGGTGGGAGTTCGACTGGTGGGCATCGAGAACGGAGCGTTCGACGTTTCCGGCTACGACATGAACGTTTATTGCCAGGCGGATTTCTTCGGAGAATGGGAGACTCGCTCCTACCTCGCCAAAGTGGTTACGCAGCAGGTCACCAAGATCATCAACGTTCCAACCTTGAAGGACCACTCGGCCGCAGGCGTTACAGGGTGCCTCAAAAACCTGGGATACGGGTCTTTCAACAACGTGGCGCGTTCGCACCACGAGCCCATCACCTTCACCGATCCGCTGATTGGCGTGATGTGCTCGGTTGAGCCACTGCGTTCAAAGGCCGTGCTGAACATCATGGACGGCATGCGCGAAGTGTGGCATGGAGGGCCGCTCACCCAAGTGCAGAGTTTCATCGCCCAACCCGGGATGCTGATTCTTGGCACCGACCCTGTTGCCGTCGATACGGTTGAACTGGACATCATCACGAAAAAGAGGCAGGCGGAAGGGTGCCTTTCGCTGTGGGACCGCAACCCGAAAAACATTACTTTCAATTCCAACCTGTTTTATCACGATTGTCATAAGAACCTCTTCTACCGGCAGCCGGGACACATTGCGGCTGCGGGAAAGCTGGGGCTTGGAATTTCCGACCTTCAGAAGATCGACCACCACAGAATCCAACTGGGAACCTAGCACTCCATGAATCTGCACAATTCCGGCGCTACTGAATGGTTTACATTGCTGGGCGACTGCGCCCGCACGGGCGGGCTGGGATTGCAACCGGCTCCCGAACCCAAGGGGATTCGATGGCGGTTGCGGCTGGCGAAGTCAGTTCGTTCATCGCCTGTGCTGGACGGTGACCTTCTTTATGTCACCTGCCTGGACGGTTTCCTCCACGCCATTGACACCCGGACGGCCCGGCAAGCCTGGAAGTTTGATGCAGGGGCGCCTATTCATTCCACCCCGTCCCTTTCGGGCGACAAAATTTTGTTCGGCTGCGACAGTGGCAGTGTGCGAGCGCTTGACGGCAAGTCCGGCCGAAAAGTCTGGGAAGTGGCCGCGGGCGCGGCGGTCTGGCCATCGCCGGTGGTTGAGGAAGGCAAAGCTTTCTTCGGTTCGGCAGACGGAAACTTTTATTCAGTTGATCTCGAGACCGGCAAACGCGATTGGACGCGGCCTCTCGGATCTCGAATTTACTCCACGGCCTGCGTTAATCGCGGGCGCATTTATTTCGGCTGCGGTGATAACCGGGTTTATTGCCTGGAGCCGTCGTCGGGCAAGGTGTTGTGGAGCACAGCCACGGGCGATGTAGTGGACTCTTCACCGGCGGTTGCCGGCGATACGGTCCTGGTGGGCTCGGAAGATTTTGCGGTCTATGCATTCGACGCGGCCAGCGGCTCGGTTCGATGGAAGTTTGAAACCGGCCTGGGCATCTCATCTTCACCGGCTGTCGGCGGCGGCACTGTTTTCATCGGCAGCAAAGACCATTTTCTCTATGCCCTCGACATTCGGACTGGGAAGCTTCGATGGAAAGTCAATTTGCGGACCTCGGTGACGGGCTCGCCGGTAGTGGGGAAGGGTGTTGTGTGCATCCAGGCAGGCGGGCTGGCTGCACTGGATATTTCAACGGGAAAAGTTTTGTGGCGCGCTTTTCTGGGGCGCTCTCTTCAGTCTTCTCCGGTTCTGACGGGAAGCCGCGTCTATCTGGCGGGAATTCAGGGAATTGTTTATGCGCTGGAGTAAGGTATTCCCGGCGAGTGTTGCCCTGTTGGTCATGGTTGTGGTTCAGGCCTGGCCTTCCGTTCATGCGGACCAGATGGTTTACCGGAAGAAGTACGCCATGGGGACGGAGTTCGAAATTGTGGCCTATGGTCCTACGCCCGAGCGGACGGCTCGCGCCATCGAACAGGCTTTCAAAGAAGTTATCCGGCTGGACCGCGTGATGAGCAACTACATTCCGTCGAGCGACCTCAGTCGCCTCAACCGCACGGCGCACTATCGGGCTGAATCCGTTCCGGCTGACCTTTACAAAGTGATTCAGCAGTCGCTTGTCTACTCGCGCCTTTCGGCGGGCGAGTTCGACATCACCGTGGGACCTCTTGCCCGCATCTGGAAAGCGGAAATTCGGAATGGCACGGTTCCGACCGAAGCAGAAGAGCAAAAGCTGCGGCGGTGTGTTGGATGGCGGAAGATTGTCCTGCGGCCGCCGGATCGCGTGGAATTCCGTTCGCCCTGCATGGCCATCGACCTGGGCGCCATCGGCAAGGGCTATGCCGTGGACCGGGCCGCTGCCGTGCTGCGTTCTGATGGAATCCAGAGCGCTCTGATCAGCGCCGGAGCCAGCACTTTCTACGCGATGGGTTCTCCCCCCGGCCATTCCGGCTGGATTGTCCATCTGCGCGACCCTTCGGGGAAATTGGGACCGGAAGTCCGTCTTAGAGGAAACAGCGTTTCGACTTCTGAGCAGACGCACGATCCTAAACCCGGCAAGGCCCCATTCGGGGATATCATTGATCCCGCGAAAGGCGTTCCAGTGAAGACGTCCTACAGCGTCAGCGTGGTTGCGCCAACGGCCACGGCTTCCGACGCACTTTCCACCACGCTGTTGCTGACGGGTCCGGCACGAGGGAAAATGCTGGTGAGGAAGCTGCCCCATGTGGCCGCCATCTGGGTTTCGCGCCAGGGGAAGGCTGAAATGTTTTCCAACGGTCCGCGGATCTCCGTAAAGCATGCCGCCGGTCCAGAACATTAAGGAAATTGCCGATATGCGAACCTTGCGTGCCCTCATTGTCTGTTCACTTCTGCTGCTGGTTGCGACCCCGGTGTGGGGCCGGGTGTTTGTTGAGTGGACCGAACCCGCCATACCCTCCGCCGCGTCGCTCGGCGTGAAGGATCTGGTCATCCCATGGGGCCCTGGAAAAATCCATTTGATGAACGTTGCCAAAAAGCGCGGTTATCGCGTCTATGCGCTGGTCAAGCCCCAGGATGCTGGCGCCACAGTGAGGAACGGATTTGCCGGGATCATTGTGGAAGGTGATTCCAGCGAACCCGGCCAGGGAGTCGCACAAAAGGTTGTCAAAAGGTTGCGGAGTTCCTATCCCGGGATTTCTTTCCTCGTACTGGATTCCGGAGGGAAACAGCCTCAAATCAGGGGCAATCTGGTGGAAAAGAAGCACGGGGTGCTGGTGGTTTCATCTCCGACCCGGGTGCCATGGATTGATTCCAATGTGGCCCTGGCGCGATATGAAAGGGCTTTCCAATCAGGACAGCCTCCGCTTTTCAGTTTTTCATGGGAATTGACGGACCCGCTGGAAAAAAAGGAAGGCCCCCGGGCGGAGGATTATGCACTTGCTGTCGCCGAGGCCGGCGCGATGCACGCCGACGTAATACTTCCCGTCTACTCCAATCTGCAGAAGGGTCTGGCAGCAGGAGACAAGACGGCCTGGCGGGAATGGGACCGGGTGAAACGCTACCTCAGCTTCTACTCAAAAGCGAGCAGTTCCAAACTGCAATCTGTGGCCGATGTCGCGGTTGTTACGGACCATTATGAGGACGCCTACGAAGCCATGAACTTGCTGGCCAGGCGCAACCTCACATTCCGGGTACTCGCTCCCGCTGACGTGACGGCACAGCGGCTGAGCGGGTCGAGGCTGGCCATCCTGTTTTCACCTCCTGATGCACGGGCTGCGCAAGCTCTGCAGGCTTTTTCATCAGCGGGGGGCACGGTCCTGGTTGCCGACCCGCATGGACCATCCCACTGGGAACCGTTGCATGCCGTGAAGGCTAGCAACGGCACAAGCTACAAAATAGCGCGCGGCGAAACCATCGACTCGATCCAGGTAGTTGGCAACCCGGCCGCGTTTGCCGAAAAGGTCCGCAATCTTCTGCACCGCCAGGGCCTCTTGATCTACATCTGGAACGCCGTCACCACGCTGGGCTTTGCTTACCACGCCCCGCAGACGGGCAGCATGGTTCTAAACCTGGTGAACTATGCGGAGGAACCTCTCCAGGTGCAGGTGCGCGTTAAAGGCTCTTTCCCCAATATCCGGTACGAAACGCCCGAACATGGGTTTTACCCACCCCTCAAGCCTGAAATTGACCACGGTTTCACCCAATTTGTGGTTTCCGGTCTCAAAATCGGAGCGCGGGTTGATCTGAGCCCACAAGCGAAGCAGCCGGAATAGAGACGCCGGGCCAGCCGCCCACTCATTGAATGGTTGCCGAGTGACTGCCTGCTGACAGCCGGTTGCCCGGTTTGATGCGTGCCCGGACGCTTTTGCCAGGTCCGAGCAGTACCAGGATGGCCGCACCCCAAACAGGAATCCAGCCGGGAGACGGCGGGTCCACTGCATTCGTTGACCCCTTTGGGGGGTTCAGCTAGAATCTTACTCATCAAGGATGGTGAGGAGTGACCCGTGAGGTCGCTTTGAGGAAGCGTATCCTGAATTTCCGATTCCGTACCCGCCTGGTGCTGGTGATGTTTCTCATCACGGCCTGCACGAGCGCCATTCTCATGGTGGCCTACATCCAGCACAATCGCCGCATCAAGGCTTACGTGGCGGGCCAGACCTCCGACCTGCTGGAGATCATCCAGCTCACCCAGGCCAGCATCCCCGCCCATGTGGACCGCCGGCAGGCATTGAGCCAATACCTGAGTGCGCTGAAGGGCGCGGGGCTTTCTTCCATCAATGTGCTCACGCCGAGCGGCGAAGTGGTGGCCAGCACCAACCCCCACCAGATAGGAAAGAAGGTCAAGCTGCGAAGGCGGCGATCCAAGGTGAAAGAGGGTCCGATTCAGATTACGGCCCAACTGCGCGATATTGACACGGATACACAGGCGGGGCAGCAGCACTACGACATCCGGTTCCCCATCATTCAAGGTGAAAAGGTGATCGGCTACGTCCAGGTGGGAGGGGAAATGGACGCGGTCGGGGCCATGCTCAACCACGTTTATTTCCTCTGGCTGGTCTGGATTCTGATGACGATGCTGGCTGGCATGATTGCCATTGTTTATCTGACATTCCGGTTTACCCGGCCGATCGACCACCTGGTGGAGGGAGCGAACCAGGTGGCCCGAGGCAATCTGTACGTGTCGATTCCGGAAGGCGGCAGGGACGAAATGGGGCTCCTGGCCCGCACGTTTAACGAGATGGCGGAACGGCTTCGCGACGCCCGGGAACTTGAGAAGCGGCTGAATGAAGCGGAGAAATCTTCGCTGCTGGGCCACTTTGCTTCCACCGTTGCTCACGAGGTTCGAAACTCTCTGAACTTCCTGAACCTGAGTATCGACCAGATCCGGGCCAAGCACTGGCTGCCCGAGGAGACGCCCGGGCTGGAACTGCGCACAAGCCTTGTCAACATGAAAGACGAGATCACGAGATTGAACCGGCTGGTGAACGATTTTCTCGTGGTGGGAAGGCAAACGCCTCCGCGGGTGGCCCCGTGTGATCCGAAGGCCGTTCTACAACAGGCGGCCAGCATGGTGGAAAAGCAGGCGAACGCACAGGACATCACGATTGTCAACGCACTGCCCGTAGATTTGCCCGTGCTCCAGGCCGATGCCGGGCAACTGAAAACCTGCTTCCTGAACATACTCACCAACTCTGTCCAGGCCATGCCCCACGGCGGCTCGATCGAGATTAAGGCGAAAGCGACACGGAACGGTGACGGCACGGCAGGATTGCAACTGCGATTTCAGGACACGGGGCCGGGCATTCAGGAAAAAAACCGCGAGAAGGTTTTCACCCCCTACTTTTCCACCAAGGCCACCGGTTTTGGTCTGGGCCTGGCCATCACCCGGAAGATTGTTGAAGACCACGGTGGCCGGGTTTATGTCTCTCGGCGGAACGGCCCAGGCACTGAGATGGTCCTGGAATTGCCGCTTTCCGGCCCGCGTAGCGTCCGCGCCGCGGAGCTGGCAGGATCAACGGTTGCATAAGGACACACACATATGTCCGAAGGATCGATTCTGGTTGTCGACGACGAACAAAGACAGCGCGAGATTTACCGCGATATTCTCCTGGACGAAGGCTATGAGGCTGTTACGGCTCCCAGCGGCGAAACCGCTCTCCGGCTGCTGGCGCAGAAGCGGTTTGACCTGGTGCTGACGGACCTGAACCTGACGGGTATGACGGGCATTGAATTGCTGACTCAGATTCTGCAGGCAGATCCCACTTGCGCCATCGTGCTGATCACCGGTTATCCCTCCATCGAGTCTGCCATTGACGCCACGAGGCGCGGAGTTTACCAGTACCTGGAAAAGCCGGTTGACCGGTCGAGACTGCTGGAAGTGGTGAGCGAAGCACTGGGACGCCTGGAATCGCTGAAGCGGGATATTATCGGACACTCTCCCGCCATCAGGGAAACGGTCCGAATGGTGCTGAAAGTCGCTCCCACCGCGCATACCGTGCTGATCCTTGGCGAGAGTGGTACTGGAAAGGAGCTGGTGGCCCGGGAAATCCACAAGCACAGCCCCCGGTACCAGAAGCCCTTCCTGGCGGTGAACTGTGCATCCCTCACGGAAACCCTGCTGGAAAGTGAATTGTTCGGCCATGAAAAGGGGGCTTTTACTGATGCCTATCAGCAGAAGAAAGGCCTTTTCGAGCGTGCCGATCACTCGACGCTCTTCCTTGACGAAATTGGTGACACCAGTCTTGCCATGCAGGCGAAGATTCTGCGGGCGTTGCAGGAACGTGAGATCCTGCGAGTGGGTGGGACGGAACCCGTCAAGGTGGATGTCCGCATCATCGCAGCCACAAACCGGAATCTTGATCAACTGATGCAGGAAGGCAAATTCCGCGAGGACCTTTATTACCGTCTGAAGGTCATCCCGATTGTCTGTCCCCCTCTGCGGGAACGGCGGGACGACATTGAGGAGCTGGCACACCATTTTATGCGTAAGGCGGGGCTGGCCTCGGGCCGGGAGGTGCGCGGCTTTTCTGCCGAAGCGCTGAACGCCCTGAAGTCTTATCGCTGGCCTGGAAATGTCCGGCAGCTGGAATGGGCCATCGAGCGGGCGGTAGTGCTGGGCGAATCCGGCCAGGTGGAATTGGAGGACCTCCCGCCTGAGGTTTTGCAGCCGGCTGAGGTGAAAAGTCTTCCCGGCCTTCCTGCCCCCGCATGGCAACCCGGCTCGCTGCACGTTACCCCTATCATTTTAGAAACCTCCTGGGAAGAGCACGAGAAAGCCAAAATTACAGAGGCTTTGCAACGGACCAACGGGAACATCACTCGCGCCGCCCAGTTGCTGGGTATGAGTTTCCGCACGCTCCAGTACCGCCTGGAAAAGTTTGGCATCAGGAAGCAGTAGCAGCTCCCTTCTCTGCGCCGGCATCAGCCCGGCGCCTTCTGCGGCGCGAGACCGGCCGCGGCGCTTTTCAGCAATTAATGTGGACGAAATTCTTTTCTCAACTCCTTACCTCTTTTTGCCGAACTAAGAAGTAACTAACGCAGGCGGGTAAACGACCGGCCGAATCGGCGAAGCCGACGGCCTTGATGGAGAGCTGGAGTGCGAATACTTGTTGCTGAAGATGACCGCCCTGTTGCCAGTTTTCTGAAGAAAGGGCTGGAGTCTGAGCATTATGCCGTGGACATTGTTCCCGACGGGCAGGAAGCCCTGTATATGGCCGAAGAATACGACTATGACCTCCTGCTGCTCGACCTGGTGCTGCCCAAGATGGACGGACTCCAGGTGTTGCGGCAGATCAGGAACCGTAAAAGGAATCTGCCGGTGCTGGTCCTGACGGGACGTACGCGGGTGGAGGACCGGGTGAAGGGATTGGACCTCGGAGCGGACGATTACATGATCAAACCCTTCGCTTTTCGGGAACTGACGGCTCGGGTGCGTGCCCTCCTCAGGCGGGGTGAAGGTCCTGTGGATTTTAAGCTCAGGGTGGATGATCTTGAGATGAACCTGGTGGAGCGGACGGTGTGCCGCGCCGAGAGAAGGATGGAACTGACACCCAAGGAATTTGCGCTGCTGGAATACCTGATGAGAAACCAGGGGCGGGCGGTTTCACGCCCCATGATTATTGAGCATGTGTGGAATTTCTCTTTTGACACGATGACCAACGTGGTAGACGTCTACATCAATTACCTGCGGAAGAAGGTGGATGAGGGGGAGGCCCGGAAACTGATTCACACGGTCCGCGGCGTCGGTTACCGGATTGGAAATCCGCAATAAGAGATGGGGTATTCCTCATAACATTCTGAAGAATCCTATGGTGGACTACACTAGGCTGCCGCTGGCAACCGTACCGGAAGCAGACAGTGACGATTTCTTGGAGGTTCTTGGAATGCTGGTCCACCGGTTGAGTCAGCCTCTGACGACTTTGCGCGGGTCGATTGAGGTTGCGCTGATGGGCGAGATGGATGCATCCGAGTGCCGGCAGGTCCTGGAGCTTTCTCTGCAGGAATCTCACCGTATAGCCGAAATTTTGGGGGCGTTACGAGACGTTCTTGAAATGGAGGGGGCCGCCGAGCAGGTCCGGACCGTTTCCTGGACGCAGAGCGTTGAGAAGTTACTGGAAGAAGCTGCGTCTGTTGATAAGGAAGGTTGTCCCTGGCTTGTGAGCGAGATGCGGGAGGTTTGGGTCAAGGCCAGCCCGCAACATCTTGACACGGCCACCGCCAGGCTGATTGGCGGGGCCATCAGGGCGGCGCGTGCCCGCCGCGAGGTCCGAATCTGTCTTTCGGCCCGCGCGGGAACCGCCTGCCTTTCCGTTTGCGAAGAAGGCGCGCCCCCCGAAATAGAGGCCGCCGCAAACGGGCTCTCTGCGAATTTCGTTCCCGAAAAGCCCGTATTGGGAGG
>Ga0209919_1000331_pt1 | contig 24064 bp, 21 predicted proteins | sample SalPon2A_C_D2_MG_FD_185721 | JGI IMG/M metagenome (GOLD analysis project Ga0209919, IMG submission 185721) | Soil microbial communities from South San Francisco under conditions of wetland restoration - Salt Pond MetaG R2A_C_D2_MG (SPAdes)... | ecosystem: Environmental > Terrestrial > Soil >... | reverse complement strand
CCCGTCACAGTCCAGCCCCACAGGAACCCAGTTTCTGCAGGCTGTTGGAACTGCACTTGCAATGAAACGCTCAGGCAAGAAAGGTGTTGCTTATGTAAGCAGCGGCGAAGGAACAACAAGCCAGGGAGAATTCCATGAAGCGGTAAACTGGGCGAGTCGTGAAAAACTTCCTGTACTATTTGTAATTGAAAATAATAAATATGCTATTTCAGTACCGGTTCATCTGCAGAGTGGTGGAAAAGGAAATTCAATTTCTGAGATGATGGCGGGATTTGATAATCTTCACCGTGCTAAAATTGATGGTACTGATTACTTTGAATCATACGATGAAATACAAAAAGCATTAGATCATATTAAAAGCGGAAAGGGACCTGCACTAATTGAAGCAGAAGTTGTAAGACTTTTATCTCACTCTTCATCTGACGATCAGAAAAAATACCGTGATCCGAAAGAACTTGAAGCAGACCTGAAAAATTGCCCGATTGAAAAACTTGCGAATAAATTAATTAAGCAGGGAGATATAACAAAAGCTGATTATGAAAATATGAAAGCTGAAGCCGTGGAAGAAGTCAGTAATGCAGCAGATGATGCAGAAAATGCAACTGATCCGGAAGCAAAAGATGCTGCAACACATGTATTTGATGATTCGGGTTTTAAAGAAAGTTTAGATTACGAATCAAACGAGCCATCAGGAAAACCAGTTGTAATGGTTGATGCAATAAATCACGCACTGATGGAAGAGTTAGAACGTAACGATAAAATTTATGTTTTTGGTGAAGATATTGCAGACAAAAAAGGTGGAGTTTTTACCGCGACAAAAGGTCTCTCTACAAAATTTGGTGATGACAGAGTGTTTAATTCACCGCTTGCTGAAGCAAGCATTATGGGTGTTGCAGTGGGAATGGCGCTTGAAGGTTTGAAACCTGTTGTTGAAATTCAATTTGGTGATTACATCTGGCCTGCTTTTATGCAAATGAAAAGTGAAGTCGCTACAATGCGATACCGTTCAAATAATACCTGGACTGCGCCTGTTGTCACAAGAGTTGCAGTCGGTGGTTACATTCACGGTGGACTTTATCACAGTCAGAATATTGAATCAATTTTTGCGCACGTTCCGGGAATTTATATTGCTTATCCTTCAAATGCAGCAGATGCAAAAGGATTGCTAAAGACTGCGTGCAGGCTTCAGGATCCTGTGCTTTTCTGTGAACATAAGGGACTTTACAGGCAAAGTTTTGCAATGGCTCCTGAGCCGGACGAAAATTATCTTCTGCCTTATGGGAAAGCAAAAGTTGTAAAAGAAGGCAATGATCTTACCGTTGTATCCTACGGGCTATCAATGTGGGATGCAGTAATGGCTGCTAAAAAGCTCGAAGAAGATGGTCATTCAATTGAAGTAATTGATATCAGGACAATTGTACCGCTTGATATGGAAACGATTTCCAATTCCGTTAAGAAAACAAACAAAGTGCTTGTACTTCATGAAGACACTTTGACGGGAGGTTTTGGCGGAGAAATAGCTGCAAGAATTTCTGATGAATGTTTCCAGTATCTGGACGGACCGATTAAAAGAATTGCAGGACTTGATTCTCACATCCCGTATTCACCGATATTGGAAAATGAAGTATTACCCTCCAGGGCGAAAGTGCTGGAAGGAATTAAAGAATTATTAGAATTTTAATTTTATAAAACTGAAAACCAGGGAGTTGCGAAGATGGATGTAGTAATGCCGAAAATGGGTGAAAGCGTTAGCGAAGGAACCATAATAAAATGGCATAAGAAAAAAGGGGACTCTGTTAAAAGAGATGAAATTATTTTTGAAATCAGTACTGATAAAGTTGATACAGAAATACCTGCATCAAAAGACGGAGTTTTAACAGATATCAAAGTGAACGAAGGTGAAACCGTAGAAGTCGGAACCGTAGTTGCGGTAATTGATGAAGAAGGTTCATCTGATTCAGGTTCAAAGCAAAAAACTGATGATACTGAAAAACAGTCCGAAGAAAAAGAAAAAAATGTTGAAAAAGAAAAAGATAAAGTTGAGAAAGATGACAAAACTGATGAGCCGAAGACTTCTGCGGGTGGTGATACAATAGAAGTAAAGATGCCTAAGATGGGTGAATCAGTGATGGAAGGAACTGTTATTAAATGGTACAAGAAAGTTGGTGACCCTATTAAGAAGGATGAAACACTTTTTGAAATCAGCACTGATAAAGTTGATACTGAAGTACCTGCACCACAGGCGGGAACAGTAGCTGAAATTATGGTTGCAGAGCAAGAAACTGTTGAAGTTGGAACTACTGTTGCAAAATTATCTGTCAGCGGGTCGGTTCAAAAGTCACAACCTAAAAAAGAAACTGAACCGGTAAAAGAAGAAAAACCTGCTGCTCCAAAAGAAGAGCCTGAAGATATGCACGATAATTTTAATCGTACGTCAGAAAAGGAAGAAGCACAGGAACAGAAAATTGAGAAAGGAGAATCTTCAAGATTCTATTCTCCGCTTGTGATGAATATTGCTCAAAAAGAAAAGGTCAGTTTTGATGAGCTTGAAAATATAAAAGGGACTGGTCTGAATGGCAGAGTAACTAAAAATGATATTTTGAGTTACATTTCAAACAAGGGTAAATCTCCGGCAGCGCAACCAAAACAAACCGAATCTGTTAAAGCTGCGCAGACAACTGAATCACAATCATCTTCTAAAATGGAAGCGGTTTATTCTTCCGGCGATGTTACAAAAATTCCAATGGATAATATTCGTCAGAAAATTATGCAGCATATGGTTGCAAGCCGGGATACTTCTGTACACGTAACTGCAATGATTGAAGTTGATATGACGAAAGTTCACAACTTTATCCAGGCAAAAAAAGAAGAATATCAGCGAACAGAAAATGTTAAACTTACTTATATGGCATTTATTGCAAATGCTGTGGTTAAAGGATTGAAAGAATACCCATTAATGAATTCTACTATTGAAGAGACGACAATATACCAGAAGAAATATATTAACCTAGGAATTGCAGTTGCTATGGAACCAAACGGATTGATAGTCCCGAATGTAAAAGGTGCTGAACAAAGAAATATTATCGGGCTTGCAAAATCCATAAATGATTTAGCATTAAGAGCAAGAACTAAAAAACTTTCTCCTGATGATATAAGCAGCGGTACTTTTACAATTACAAATTATGGTGTATTTGGAACAGTCTGGGGAACACCAATTATCAATCAGCCGGAAGTAGCAATACTTGGTGTTGGAACTGTCACTAAAAAGCCCGTAGTAATCCAGGTTGACGGTGCAGACACAATTGCTATTCGCCCAACTATGGCATTAACCCTGGCACACGATCACAGGTTAATAGATGGAATGCTTGGCGGAAAATTCCTTAAATTTGTAAAAGAGACTTTAGAAAATTTTGATAGTTCAACTATTTAATTATTGAATATAAGAACTGTCATTTCGAATGAGTCTTCGACTGAGAAATCTTAAAATTTATTTTAAAAGATTTCTCCCTCTGGTCGAAATGACAGAAAAAACAAAAAATTATGGCAGTATTAAATACACATCAGAGAAATGTAAAAGAGGCTTTTGAAAAAGTTAATGTTCCATTAGGTAAACGACCGGAATGGTTAAAAGTAAAATTACCTACAGGCGACAACTACTCAAATTTAAAACACCTGGTAAAAGATCAGCATTTAAATACAGTTTGCGAAGAAGCACGATGCCCCAATATTGCTGAATGCTGGAATGCAAAAAGTGCAACTTTTATGATTCTTGGCGATACATGTACAAGAAGCTGTGGCTTCTGTAATATAAAAGTTGGAATGCCTACGGAACTTGATCTGGATGAACCGAGAAGAGTAGTTGCTTCTATTAAAGAACTTGGATTGCGTCACGCAGTAATTACTTCTGTAAATCGTGATGAACTTGAAGACGGCGGATCAAATATATTTGCAGAACTGATCAGACTTGCAAGAATTGAAGTCCCGGATACTACTATCGAAATTCTTATTCCAGATTTTCGCGGATTTGTTCCTGCATTTGAAAAAATTATGCTAAATCCACCGGATATATTAAATCATAATCTTGAAACAGTACCAAGACTTTATCACGTAGTTAGACCTCAGGCTAAATATTACAGAAGCCTCAAACTGATAAGTTGGTTTAAAGAAAGATATGTCAGAACAAAAAGTGGAATTATGGTAGGCATAGGTGAAAAACCGGAAGAAGTACTGGAATTAATGAAAGATCTCGTAGCACACGGATGTGATATTTTAACAATCGGTCAGTATTTACAGCCGACAAAAAGTCATTTACCGGTTGACAGGTTTGTAACACCGCAAGAATTTGCAATGTACAGGGAAGAAGGATTGAAAATGGGCTTCAAGATAGTTGAATCATCCCCATTGGTTCGAAGTTCATACCACGCTGATAAACACGCCAGGGCTCTGTTTTAAATATTCTAACCTTCAAGATCACTTTAAAGACCTTGAAGGTTGCTTAACTATAAATAGGGCAACCTCGAAGGTTTAATCAGTAACCTCCGAGGTTTTTTCACAGCTTTCCAAGCAAAATTTTTATGATTCGGATTTGGTTAATCTACACCAAATCATTAAATTTGAAGACTAAATTTTAAAAATTAAGGGAAAAAATGAGCGAAGTAAAAGGAAAAATCATACAGGTAATTGGTCCCGTTGTAGATATTGAATTTGATGAGGGACACCTTCCAAAAATATATAACGCAATTAGTATTCCAAGAACAAACACAGAAGGTGAAAAAGAAGAACTTATTGCTGAAGTTCAGCAGCACCTTGGAGAAGACAGGGTACGTACAGTTTCTATGGATTCTACAGATGGTTTGGTTCGTGGAATGGATGCAATTGATACAGGTAAACCGATTTCTGTTCCGGTTGGACCTTCTACGCTCGGCAGATTAATAAATGTAATAGGTAAAGGAATTGATGGTTTAGCACCAATTAAATCCGATCTTGAATATCCCATACACAGACCTGCTCCAAAATTCCAGAACCTTTCAACAAAATCAGAAATGTTTGAAACAGGTATTAAGGTTATCGATCTTATAGAGCCATACTCAAAAGGTGGAAAGACCGGGTTGTTCGGCGGAGCCGGTGTGGGCAAAACAGTTATTATCCAGGAATTAATTCACAATATTGCACAGGAACATGGCGGATATTCTGTATTTGCCGGGGTTGGTGAGCGTACCCGTGAAGGAAATGATCTCTGGCTTGAAATGAAAGAATCTGGAGTGCTTGATAAAACGGCTCTTGTTTTCGGACAGATGAATGAACCTCCGGGAGCACGTTTAAGAGTTGCTTTAACCGGGCTTACTGTTGCTGAATATTTCAGGGAAGAAGAGGGAAGAGACGTACTTTTATTTATAGATAACATTTTCCGTTTTACACAGGCAGGTTCTGAAGTTTCTGCTCTTTTGGGTCGTATGCCTTCTGCGGTTGGTTACCAGCCAAACCTTGCCTCTGAAATGGGAGCTTTGCAGGAGAGAATTACTTCTACAGATAAAGGATCAATTACTTCAATCCAGGCTATTTATGTACCTGCGGATGACTTAACAGATCCGGCGCCTGCTGCTGCATTTGCTCACCTTGATGCAACTACAACTTTAAGTCGTAGAATTTCCGAGCTTGGTATTTATCCTGCGGTTGATCCTCTTGATTCAACATCAAGAATTATGGATCCGGGTATTATTGGACAGGAACATTATGATGTTGCAAGAAACTGTAAAGAAATACTTCAGCAGTACAAAGACCTTCAGGACATTATTAATATTCTTGGAATGGATGAACTTTCTGACGAGGATAAAACAGTCGTTAGAAGAGCAAGAAGAATTGAAAGATTCTTCAGTCAGCCTTTCCACGTTGCTGAACAGTTTACTGGATTCCCCGGTAAATATGTAAAGATTGAAGATACAATCCGGGGATTTAAAGGTATTATTAATGGTGAATATGATGATCTTCCTGAAGCAGCGTTTATGTACGTTGGAACAATAGAAGAAGCCGTTGAAAAAGCAAAGAAAATGAAGTAGTTATATGGCTGAATTAAACTTAAATATAGTAACTCCTTCAAAGACAATTTTTTCGGGTGAGATAAAATCTATCACCGTTCCCGGAACTGTGGGTGGATTTCAAATCTTGAAAAACCACGCACCTATAATAAGCACGCTTGAAATTGGTGTTATTAAAATTGAAATGCTGAACGGTAATATTGAATTTTATGCAACCGGTGGCGGTACAATAGAAGTAAAAGACAATAATATTGAACTATTGGCAGACTCGATTGAAAAAAGTGATGAAATTGATATTGAAAGGGCAAAAGCAGCAAAAGCAAGGGCTGAAAAAAGACTTGCTGAAAAAACTAACGACAAAACTATTGATGTAATGAGAGCAGAAGAAGCACTTGCAAGAGCCGCAAACAGGCTCGCTATTTATGAAAAGTATTTGCAGGGAACATCTGCAAAACCGTAATAGAAATGAAACCGCATCCTGAGCCTGTCGAAGGATGGCGATGGATGCTGAAGAGTGTCACTAAAAAAGGGATGAATTATTTTCATCCTTTTTTTGCTTTAAAACTATTAGGTTCGGTTATTACTCCGCTGCTTTTGAATTTTCACGCAACAAGATGAAACCTACCCACGCAAACCATAAAATCATACTTAAACCAAAAATCATTACAGCCGCTTCATTGAGAATCGGAACAATAGATATTACTCCAGCTATACCGATTACCAAACCAAAATAATTCAGGGATTTATTAAGTCTATTTGTCTGCGAAGCTGCCCAGCTTAGCAGAAGAATCCATAAGCCGCCTATAAGTTCATTTCCACTGACTATTCCGTTTTCTACAGACTTAAGTGCAACCCAAACTGTCTGAGCTTGAGCAGGTTCTTTGCCATAAAGATTAGCCATTTCGCCGAAATTGTGAAGCATAAGGTTTCCGCTGGCAATGATAAGGCCTGCCCATATAAGCCCTAAAACTGTTGCAACCTGCATCAACGCAGGCGAGCCGCCTTTCAACCAATCGTACAATGCCAACGAAACAATTATCAGACAAAATCCGGCTATCCAATAAGCAATGAGAATCCAGATGAACATCAGGCTCTTATAATCTATGAGCAAAGCCAGGTACTTGCCAGGCTCGGCGTCGAGTATGGGTGACAGTATAGTGAGATAAAGCCCAATACCCATAAGGTAGGCCGCTGAGTGAATTATTGCGGCAATACCGCCAGACTTTTGCAAACTTTTCATAAAATATTTCCTTTTTGAACTTCACTTTAGAAAATCAATTCGGCTGTTTTACCATTCTTATGGGTTACAATATTTTTTAAATATTTTCCTTGCCAAATTAATAATATGACTTGTTTTCCATTGATTTATATAATTCTCGTCAGGAATTTTATAATCGTTGTGTAAATTGGAATTTGTTTCGTCTTTAAATGGTTTAACAAATACACACAGTTCTTCTATTAGATCTTTATCCTCGTGAAATGATATAGAATTGTTTTTTGCATTTTCAATTAGCTCATCGAAATCACGATAACCATTTCTATTTTTGTTATACACAAATATTGTGATTAGATTCATTATATTTATTATCTACCAATTTGGGAAAGACAATTTCTAAGACTCGGGTGAAAATAACTTCTAAGATTTTACGACTCAATAGCATAGTTGATAGAAACAATCTTCCTCTATAAGATTCATTTATTTCCTTCCGGATATAATCAAGGAAAGGGTCGTTGAATTGATAAGGGAGAAAATCATCTCCAGTTGGTTCGTACTCCACGTCATTAAAAATTAATTTCTTACTTTTTTTCTCAATTTTAATTCCCGAAATTTTTAACATCGATAATACAGTGGGGTACCAATGTTTAATATGTTCCCTTAATAATTCCATTTATCATCTTTGGACTCAATTATCTTTGAATCGAATACAACACTTTCTAATAATTGAAGATATTTATAGTTAGGAACCGTCTGCATAAAGTTTGCGAAATCATAGTTTTCTTCACTCATAAAAGTGTATAATGTTTTTGTAGTGGCAAATTTGCCATAAATTTTATTATTGTATACAATATCATATTCTTTTAATAGCTTTTTGAAATCTTTCGCTGAATATTGGCAAATAAAAAGTCTTTCGACATATACCCATATTTTTTTTGGAATATTTATAGCCATTTTATTTACTCATTAAATGGTACAGCTAATACTGTACATCATATAGCTAATTTTCAGATAGATATGCACGTGCTTGTATACTTGCCTGTCGGCAGAGTCAGGAATACGTTCCTACTATTTACACTAAGTTTCAACAGGAATAAAACAGATTAGCCGACGGTGTGAGTTTATCCCCGTTTTAATTGTAACAACTTCCGAATACATTTGACTAAAATCAAGAAAAATTAAATAAATTTAAATTGGAGGTTGGAAATGGGGGAGTGGATGTGGGATTGTTTGGGGCTTAGCTTTTAGAATTCCGGATTTTGCATTTACGGATTTCTGATTAATAATTAGCTTCAATAATGGTTAAAAAATGGCAAAAAAAGAGATAATTTAGTATGGACATAAAGGAAGAATATGTTATATTATAAAAGCTTTTCCGCTAAAGTTCATCATTTTAACTAAAAATAGCGAGTAAATAAATGGATCAAAATATTAAGCTGGAAATAAAGCTTCCGAAAGTTCCGGATATTGAGTTGGTCGCATTGGAGGGTCTCCAATTAATGTGCGGACACCTCGGCATTTCGGATGACAAGTCTGGTGAAGCCAGGATACTGGTCACAGAAGCTATTATAAACGGTCTCGAACATTCGGGTGAAGAAAATCCTTATGTGAACGTCGAATTTTCAATGACAAAAGAAAAACTTACTATACTTGTTACGGATTATGGAAAGGGTTTTGAACCGGATAAAGTGGTAGAGCCGGAAATAGATAAAAAAGTACACGGCGAAAGTAAACGGGGATGGGGATTAAAGTTAATGAAATCAATGTCTGACGATTTTATAATTGAAACAGGCCCAACAGGTACAAAAATTACTATCATTAAAAATTTAGTGTAAGAGGATTATCAAAATGGTAACAGAATTTAAACTAAGTTCAGAAAATAAAGAGAACTGTATTATTATTAACACCGAGGGATATATAAATAATATCGGCGGTCAAAAAATTGTTGACGAGTTTAACAAATACAAGAATAACGGAATCAACAATTATGTAATCAATTTGCAGGAATCTAAAATTGTTAATTCAATTGGTATCTCTTTCCTGATTGAATTAATAGAAAAGTTGAATGAAACTAATGGTAAATTAATATTTACAAACCTGGACCCTACTATTGAAAAAACATTTACAATAATGGGGCTTTTTCAGTTTGCCCATAAAGCAAATAACGTTGAAGAGGCTTTAAAATTGTTTTAGTAAACCGGCCAAGTTGAGATAGTAATCACATCAAATAAAAATGAGGATCCGTTAATGAGTAAAGTCTTATCTGAAGATTTAGTTTCAAAGCTATCTCTTCAGGTTGATTCATTCCAGGATGGATTTAAAATACTTGCCAAATCTTCTTCAATAGAAGAACTGGGATTAAACTTTAATCATATATTAAGAGGTTCATTACTTATTACGGATGTGAATCTTTTTCATAAGCGGAATAAAGAATTAGAATGGATAACAATTTTTTCAAAAGATAATCGTTACAGTAAACTGCTAGATGATCTAACAATCTCAAGTTCTTATTCAATAAGTTTTCCGGATGAGAAACCATATAAAGTAATTTGCACAATCCCTCTTATTGATAAATCCTTTTTCGGAATAATACTGGGTAACAAACTGGACGGAGCTGAATATTCTGATATTGAAAAAATCTTTCTTCAGATATTTTTACAGATTCTCGATAACGCCTACCAGGCATATATAAACTATAAAAAAGAAAAACAATTGATATTTGCCCTTAAACACAGAGTTGTCCAACTCAATAATTTGATCGGAACGGGTATAGAGATATCTAACTTACACAAAATTGGCTATCAACTTGAACTTGCTCTGGAACGCGCAGTTTCCTTGACTAATTCCTCAAAAGGTGCATTGAAAACTATTAAGAATGGGAAGGTTGTTTCTACAATCGTTTTACCTATGAATTATGATCTTGATGAAATATTTAGTGCTAAATATAAAATAGAAGCGGAAGTAGAATTCCAGGGATTAACGTATTCTTTTTGTCTTGCTAATAAAGAAACAAGAAAAGGAATTGAGGATTTTGATGATACTGATTACATACTTCTTTCGGCAATTGCCATGCAGGTAACTGGAGCACTTGAAAACGAACATCTGCATAAAGAAGCGCTGCTAAAAGAAAAAATTAAGAAAGAATTAAGTGTTGCTTCAACAATTCAACAGAAAATTATTCCTGCTAAGCTGCCTGAAATTCCAGGATACGATATCTCGGGAATAAATATTCCCTCAGCTGAAGTCGGCGGTGATTATTATGATTGTATGAAATTAAACGATGGCAGATTTGCTCTTATAATTGCTGATGTGGCGGGCAAAGGTGTTCCTTCGGCTCTGCTTGTAAGTACATTAAATGCTTCATTATTTTCTTATCTCGATTTACAAATTCCTCTTTCCGAAATGGCAGTGAAAATAAATTCAATAATATTTAATGCGTCTCCACCAGATAAATTTATTACTTTTTTTATAGCCGTGCTAAATCCGGAAAACGGTGAACTTGATATTATAAATGCAGGTCATAATCCTATACTCCTTTTGAAAAAGGATAAATCACTCAAAAAAATAGATGCCGGCGGTGTGGCATTTGGCATGTTTGATATGGGGCTTCCTTTCCTGGGAGAACAAATGGTTCTTGAAAAAGGGGAAAGGTTAATGCTATACACAGATGGAATTCCCGAAGCAATGAACGAAAAAGAAGAAGAATATTCCGATAAAAAAATGGAGGATTTCTTCTGTGAAAATTATCCTGATAATGCATCCGATTTTATTAATGACATCGTAGCTGATGTTAGAAAACATACCGCGGGTACTCCACAGAGCGATGACATTACGGCACTTTACCTTATTAGGAAATAATTATAACTAGACTGATTGTGTTCTGCTTTACTTAAGGGAATAATCATTGATTGTCATTCTGAATTTATTTCAGAATCCAACAAGTAATTTGATCCTGAACCAAGTTCAGGATGACGTTTGTAAAATCAGGACACTATAATGTTAATCTTTAGATTTTTTTTATTTAAGAGGCTAAAATGAACAAAACTTCATTAAAAGTTTTTTTCTTATTAATAGTTTTTACTTTTTGCAACACATTCCTGCTATCCCAGCAAAAATCAAAAACTGAAGCTAATGCTGACCTGGTGGAATACACCACTAAAGAAGGACTTCCCTCTACCAATTATTCAAACATTGCGCAGACAAAGGATGGGTATATCTGGATAAGTGGTGTTGAAGGCACTTACAGATTTGATGGTTATGACTTTGAAGAAGTTGGTGCAGATATCGGCTTGCCTAAAATGCAGGACTTTTATTATGACTCGACTCAAAATGTAATGTACTTCGCTTCTCCAAAGAAATTTATCACTTTCAACGGGAAAGAATTTAAAGTATATGCCGAAAAAGAAGGATATAAATTAAATGGTCTGCCGGGACAGGTTATTTCTTTCATTAATGCTGACAGTAAAGGAAGAATATGGATTGGCTCAGAGACTCCTTTTGTTGATAAAAAATTCAATGGCGGGCTTACCAAATTTGAAAATGGAACATTTACTGTTTATGATTCAACTAATTACCCACTTGATAACGCTACCAATTTTATAGAATCTCCTTACGGTGATTTAATTTTTAATTCGGGCGGACATAATACGCAAACACGGGAAGGCTCATACATTGCATTATTTAAAAACGATGTTTTTACAAAAATCGATGAATCAAAAGGGATACATCTTCAGGGTGCTAATATGTTCGGTAAAGATTTTGTGACTTCTGTCGATGAGGATGGTAATTTATGGATTGCCTGCTTCGGTGGTAACTTATTAACGGGTACTTCAAAAGCAGGCGTACTGATGTATGATGGAAAAAACTTCCACGAATATACTGACTTTTTAAAATATCTTAAAAATAATGAGTTCCCACTAGAAGTTTATTATAATAAAAAAATGAATAAATTATTTTTAACAACTTTTAATAATGAAGGGGGGGCATTAAATAGTAAGAATAATGCTGTTTTTGAATTTCAAAACGGTAAATGGGTGCCTTCGGAAATATTAAAAAGTATAGGAACTATCAAAAACTTGAAAACTGGAAGTCCAATCACTGACTTTAAGTATGCCAGTATTGCTATGATGAAAGGGACCAAATATTTCCCTGAATTATTAGTGCTTAGTGGTACTGCGCAGGCACAAAGTTCAAAATATCCTGATCAGATTTTCTCTTTAAATGATGGGAAATTACAAAAATTTGATGCTTTCAACGCCGGATTCTATCAGTCATTAGATGATGGAGCGTTATTGGGGTCTGAAAAAGGATTTGCAATATATTATCCTAATAAATCAAAAATGCTTACGGTTAAAGACGGCTTACTCCAAATTCAAAGTAATATCCCTAATTTTTATACTGATAGAAATGGAGTAGTCTGGCTTTCATATTCATATAGTGATTTGCCTGCATATGCAAAGACTACCGCCAGTGGTATAAATGTATGGGATGGAAAAAATTTAAGATCACTTACAGAAAAAGATGGACTTGCTGGTAATATAACCTTTAATGTATTTCAGGATAGTAAAAAGCGAATCTGGATTTCAACATCTAAAGGCGCTACGATGGTAAGGGAAATTACAAACAGCGACGGTGAATTCCTTTTTAAATTAAATAATATTAAAACTACAGGGGGAAATCCTTACAACGTCTCCAATGTTCTGGAAACTAAAAATGGTGAGATATATGCCTGGGAAGGATATGTACGCCCGGCAGATAATGATGTTGTAAAGGCTGATTATTTTCTTGGCAAATATAATGGCGAAAATTTTGAGGTAATTAAATCTCCGTTTAGTGAATCGGATAATAGTAAAAAATATAAACTTTATGATTTTAAAGTAGACAATAAGGGAAGGCTCTGGTTTATCGGAATATTTGCAAATAACAAGAAAGATATAACTTCCGCTAAATCGAATGTAATGATTTATGATGGTAAATCGTGGAGTGAACCGCCTAAAGAGTGGGAAATTCCCGGAGATCAACTTCATTATGTTGGAAAATTGGATAATGGAATGTACTTCCTTACTGTTGGCGGTTTTTATGTATTTAATGGGAACGAATTTGTTAATCTTAGTGACAGCGTAAATGAAAATGCAGATTTCAGAATACTAAAAGGTGCTAGTGTTGCCGGAACAAAAACAGATATCCAGGCAGGCGACAGATTGTATATTAGATTAAGAAACAGAGGGCTTGTAATTTATGACGGAACGAATCTGAAATTTTTTACGAAAAAAGATGGTCTTCCTTCTACAAATTTGTCTAACCCTATTTCTGATGATTATAGGGGGATTGTCTACTTCTCAAGCCCTGTTGGCGCATTAATGATAAAAGGGGATAAATTTCAATCCTACTATGATGATGAAAGTATTGTTACCGGCGGGCCATATATTTCTGCAATGGATGGCAGCGGAAATATGGTGGAATATTATAACGGGGTTGGACTATATATAAATAAAACAGAAACGAGAAGTTATCCTTTAAAAATTTCCTCCGTTACTGTTGCCGGTCAACCAAGCTTTTACCAGTTTCCTGATAAATTATCTTATTCTCAGAATTCATTTATCTTTAATTATGCTGCTTTCAATTTTAAAGATCCTGATCTAACTACCTATGAACATTTCCTGGAAGGATATGACAAAGACTGGTCTCGTCCAAGTGATCTTGCTTTTGCCGAATATCAAAATATTCCGGCAGGGGACTACACTTTTAGAGTACGCGGAGTAACATCAAACGGAGTTAAAACTAATGAAGCATCATATTCATTTATTGTAAGTCCTCCTTTCTGGAGAACCTGGTGGGCATATACACTTTATGTAATTTTTATTGCTCTTGGGCTAGTTGGAATAAGAAAATATGAAAAAGGTAAAATTGTTAAACAGGAACAGGAAAAATTAAAAGAAGAAAGAGCAGCAGCGGCTTTAAAGGAAGCCAATTTAAGAGCGCAGATAGCCGAAGCAGATAATAAAAGAAAATCACTGGAATTGGAAGAAGCCAGAAATCTACAATTATCAATGCTTCCAAAAGAACTTCCAAAACTTCCGCACATTGATATTGCAGTTTATATGCAAACAGCCACAGAAGTTGGCGGTGATTATTACGATTTCCACGTCCATCCTGATGGTACATTAACAGTTATTTTGGGTGATGCGACCGGTCATGGAATGATGTCAGGAATGATGGTTTCAATTATGAAATCGTTGTTTATGTCAGACAGAACTAATAAAGAACTAAAACCATTTTTCGAAAATTCAAGTATGTCTATCAAAGATATGCAGCTTGGCAGGTTGATGATGGCTCTTACCTGCGTACAGATTAGCGTGGACAGGGCAATAACTGCTAATGCAGGGATGCCTCCATTATATATTTATAGAAGCGGTCAACAAAAAATTGAAGAGATAAATATTAATAATATGCCACTCGGAGCAATAAAAACTATAAATTACGATGTGTCAGAAATAAAAGTTGATAAAGGTGATACTCTTTTAATGATGAGTGACGGTTTTGCAGAATTAAAAAATAAAAATGAAGAAATCTACGGTTACAGGAGAGCAAGAAATAATTTTGAAAAAGTAGCGAACAAAAATCCTGATGAGATTATTTCATATCTAAGAGATAAAGGAAAAGAATGGACTGACAACGCCGACCCGGATGATGATGTAACATTTGTGGTTATTAAAATGAAATAGATTAACAAGAGTGAAGGGAAGATTAACTTAATTATTTATATATCCGTCGCTTAGGATTATCTCTTTTAGGGCAGAGCTTTTTTCAATTTGTCCTTCCAGTTTTTCAAAATGATTGAGCAAATAATTCACTCTTTCATTTTCATCCTGTAAAGTGAGCAGCTTTTGTTGTTGGGAAATTGAGAGTCCGGATTTTTCAGCAATTTTAAAAGACTTGTTAGCATTCTTTAAATAATTATTCCAGAAAGCATCCTCTAGTTTGAAATTAACCTTTCCAACTATTTCCTTAAATTTATCTTTTAATTCTTCAACGGCAGAATCATTAATGATGGATTCTGTAATATCGCCATAGTTTTCAACTAGTGCTTCATAATAGCCATCAGGGTTAAGATGATATTCCAATATTACAATTCTGTTTGTTCCGTGAACGATAATATCCGACTCACCGCTTTCATATTCTTTCAGAATTTCTGAGACCTTTACGTATGTGCCGACTTTAGAAATATCTGTTCCAATTTGTGCGGCAATTCCAAAACCTTCTCCAGTGGATCGGCAGCGGCGCAGCATTCTCTTATACCTTTCTTCAAAAATATGAAGTGGGTATTTGGATTCGGGAAATACAACAAGTGATAACGGAAATAATGGAATTATTGAATTATTCATTTTATAACAAGTAAAAAAATAGGCTGCCGGTTATTTCAGTGAATTCAGAATAAATAACGGACAGCCTAATATTGATCTTATCTATTTATTATTTTGCTTTAGAAAAGCGATTTGCTACTTCTTCCCAGTTAACTACATTGAACCAATTTTCAATGTAATCAGGTCTTTTATTCTGATATTTCAAATAATAAGCATGTTCCCAGACATCAAGTCCTAAAATTGGTGTACCTTTTGTTTCTGCAAGATCCATTAAAGGATTATCCTGATTTGGTGTTGAGCAGACAGCTAATTTGCCATCTTTAACAATTAACCATGCCCAGCCTGATCCAAATCTTGTTGCAGCAGCATTGCTGAATTGATTTTTAAATTCATCAAAAGATCCGAATGCAGAATCAATTGCGCTTGCAAGATCACCGGTTGGTTTTCCACCACCACCACTTTTCATTACTGTCCAAAAGAGTGAATGATTAAAGTGTCCGCCGCCATTATTTCTTACAGCAGTTGAATGCTTTGAAACATTGCTCATAAGTTCTTCTAATGATTTTCCTTCAAGGTCAGTTCCTTCAACAGCCGCATTTAATTTACTAACATATCCGGCGTGGTGTTTGCCGTGATGTATTTCCATTGTTTGTTTATCAATGTATGGTTCTAAAGCATCGTGCGCATAAGGTAGCGCAGGTAGTTCAAATTTTGCCATTTTTCATATCCTCCTGATATAAGTCTATTTTTAATACGTTTTTTTACGATAGTCCCTGTTGAAAAACAGGGGATTAAACTCCAAATGATTCTCCGCAGCCGCAGGTTTTAGTTGCATTAGGATTATTGAAAACAAAACCTTTTCCATTTAATCCATCGGTATAATCGAGAACTGTACCAGATAAATAAAAGAGGCTTTTACCATCGATGAACAATTTTATTCCTTCCTGTTCAATTGTAGTGTCACCTTCTTTTGCTGTTTCATCGAATCCCAGTGAATAAGTTAGTCCTGAACATCCTCCGCCTTTTACACCTACGCGAAGTCCGAAATTTTCAGGAACTTTATTCTCACCCATAATTTTTCGAATCTCTTTTATTGCTTTTTCAGTTACTTGAACTTCCGATTCTGTTTGAACGTCTGCCATATATGCTTTCCTTAATTATTAATAATTAAAGTTTTATTATATAAAATAATTAAATATCCCGGTGACTGCCAGCCCAGGCTACCGGGGGCTGGCAATGCGGCGCGGGATTGAACTAATGTCTATAAAGGATCACCCGGTTCTTTAGTAACAAATTCCGGGTAATTTATTTTCCATGTGTTTCTGCTAACAGGAATAAATAATTTTTGTGTTTCAAAATAATCAGCTAATCTTTTTGCAAGCTTTTCAGCTTCCGGATAGCTAATATCTATATCTTTCTTTTCAAAAAATTTCTGAATACCAAACTGAAAATCTCTGAAGAAAAAATTTGAATTATGAAAAACCGGAAATTTTGCCTTCAGAAAATTCAGGAATATTGTTTCGTCTTTTTTTAATTGGTCAAAATATGTGTCAAGAGTTTTGCTCATAATATCGTGCCCCCTATAATTATAAAATATGACTGATTTTTGTGTCCTGAAAAAGTTTATCAATTTGCATCTGCACTTTTGCTAAAGGATCTCTTATCTGGCAGCAGTCCCAGCGATTGCAGTCATCATATGTGCCGTCATTTTTCATACATTGTGTTATTCTGTAATGCGGCTCCACTGCAAGTATTATATCCAATAATGCAATTTCCTCCGGATTTTTTGCTAACGAATAACCGCCCTTAACGCCCTGGAACGATTCAATTAATTTTTCCTTAGAAAGTTTCTGCAGGACTTTTGCAATAAATTCATAAGAAATATCAAACTTATGTGAAATTTCTCTGGCAGTAGAGGCATTTTCGCCTCTTTTCAGTGCCATATATTTTACTGCTATAAAAGCGTATTCTGTTTTCTTGGATAACTTTAGCATTAATACCGGACTAATATTGTCGTATATCAAACATATAAATTATTGCTGGAAAATCCAAATCTTGTATTGATGAAAAATTCAATAATTGTAGAACAAGTTTCCCGGGATAAATTGTTTTGATTTAAGCAAATATTCCTATATTATTATAATATACCTTCAGAAAAGAATTTAATCAGCTATGAAAAAATATCCCTTTGGTCCTTTTCTAATTTTGTCACTGTTATTAGGATCCAGTTTCATTAACGGCCAGGTAAATGACTCACTGATACAAAAAGATTCTACAGCAATTACGTGGACAGAACTTGATACAACAAGCACGTTTACACTCAATTTAAACTGGAAGTATCAGTCAGGCGATGATACAACCTGGGCTGAAAAAAATTATAATGATACGAGCTGGATGGAAATTAATACACAGTTATACATGGACAGCTTAAAAGAAGGAACCTGGCAAGGATACGGATGGTTCAGAAAAGAATTTAAAATAGATTCCACACTATTTAATAAAACAGTAGCATTTACAGTCGACCAAAAGGGGGCATCTGAAATATATCTTAATGGAATGTTAATTAAAAAATACGGGACATTTAGTAAAGATCCTGAAAAAGAAGAATTATATAATCCTCAGAAAATACCTTTTGTTGTAGTATTGGATGCCAGCCCTGTTCAGATTCTTGCTTTTAGATATTCAAATCATCAGGCAAAAGAATTTGCAGAAAGATATAAGGGACCTGCTCAAAATGCTGGATTTACAATAAGAATTGGAGAGCCTGATAAACTAATAGAGCAATCTGTTTCTAGTGAATTTCTCAGTTCTCTGATATTAGTAATACTTGCGGGGATTCTTATAGCATTTTCAGTTTTACATATGCTTATATATTTCTTTTATTCCAGGGGAAAGGAAAATTTATTTTACGCTTTATTTGCCGGCTCAATGGCAATGTTTTTTGCAGTTGCATTATTTTCAAATCATACTCATTCAGTTAGTGATTTCACTTATATCCTGGAATCTTCAATAATTATTTTTATAGCAATAATGTTTGCGTCATATAATTTCTTTCTTTATGCAATCTTTTATGACAAGATGCCAAAAAAATCCTGGATTATTGTAATAGTTGGTGCATTGCTTAGTATTATGCTTCTATTTTTCTATTCAGCTGACTGGATGTTTAATTATGTATTCGGACCATTCCTTTTATTATTAACAGTTGAAGGAGTGCGTGTAATTATTCTTGCTATAAAAAGAAAAAAGAGAAACTCAGTAATTATAGGAATCGGGGTTTTGGTATTTTTTCTTTTTATAATATACATACCAATAAGCAACATATTTTCTCTGCGTTTACCCGGTTGGTTTAATTTAGTTTTCGTTTACAGCGGCTTTTTAAGTTTGCCGATTTCGATGTCTATATATCTTGCCCGTGATAGCGCAAAAACAAAAACTGATCTTGAAAACAGGATTATTGAAGTACAGGAACTTTCAGATAAAGCTATTGAACAGGAAAGAAGAGAAGCAGAACTGCGTATTGAAAGAGAAAAAGAAAAAGTTGAAAATGAAAGAAAGACTAAAGAACTTGAAGAAGCCAGGCAGATGCAGCTTTCTATGCTGCCCAAGGAAATACCACATTTCACCAACCTGGAAATTGCTACGTATACTAAACCCGCGACAGAGGTTGGAGGTGACTATTATGATTTTATGAAATCAGAAGATGGCACGCTGACTTTGATTGTTGGAGATGCAACCGGGCATGGTTTGAAAGCAGGGACAATGGTAACTGCTACAAAAAGTCTTTTTAACTCATTAGCAAGCAGGAAGAATATCGTAGAAATACTTAAAGAGTTTAATAACAGTTTGTATAAAATGAAGTTATATAATCTTGCAATGTGTTTATCCATATTAAAGATTAAAGATAACAAGCTTGAAATTGCTTCGGCAGGAATGCCTCCGGCTCTTATTTACCGAAAAGCAACCGGGAAAGTTGATGAAATCCTTTTGAAAGGTATGTCGCTCGGTTCAATAAAAGCATTTCCATATTATAAGGAATCATACGAACTGAATCACGGAGATTTAATATTGCTAATGAGCGATGGCTTTCCCGAGAGATTTACGGCAGAAAGGGAAATGATAGATTATGAAAAGGGAAATGAAATACTTGCAAAAATAGGTACAAGATCTCCAAATGAAATAATTGATCACTTTGTTAAATATGGAGATGAATGGGCAAAAGGACATCCGCAGGAAGATGATGTTACTTTTGTTGCAGTGAAAATAAAATAGTTTATCTGCTTACCCTAAAATCCAAAGAAGCTCAAAGAATTTTTTGCTAAATCCACTATCGGTGTGAAGTAAATACCGAATAAAATAACAGGTACAACTAAAATGCCGAGCAGTGCAAGATTAGGGGTTGAAGCTGAGAACTTCTCAATTTCTTTTTCTGACTTATCAAGATACATATTCTTTAGTACTCTGATGTAATAATAAAGCGAAACTACTGTGTTAAGAAGCGCAATGATTGCCACAGCGATCATTTTTGCGTCAACCAATGCAATGAAGATATATAGTTTCCCAATGAAGCCTGCTGTAGGGGGGAGACCGGTTAAAGAGACTAAAAATATAGCCAGTGAAATTCCAAGCAGAGGAGTAGCTGTACCAAGTCCTTTGTAATCATCAATTTCTTCACTTCCAATTTTATTTGCAATTAACATTACAACGAAAAATGCTCCAAGATTCATTATAGCATAAATGGCGAAGTAAATAAGTATAGCCATAATTCCCTGGTTTGACATTACAACCAGACCGAGCATTAAATAACCTGCGTGCGCAATGCTGGAATAGGCAAGTAGCCTTTTCATATTACTTTGCCACAGAGCTGCAAAGTTTCCGAGTGTCATTGTAATAATTGAAATTAAAATGAAGAAACTTTTCCAGTCAATTAAAGATAATAGCTGCCAGTAACCATCTGCATCAACAGATTTTACGAATGTTACTTTTATAAACCTGATTAAAAGAGCAAAACCTGCTGCTTTACTGGCTACAGATAAATATGCTGTGATTGTAACAGGAGCGCCTTCGTAAACGTCCGGAGTCCAGAAATGAAATGGCGCAACAGATATTTTGAAGCCAATTCCTGCGAAGATCAGAATTCCTGCAAGTAATAATGTTGATTGATTTACAACCGGGGTTTGCAGTAGAGTATTTATTTCATAAAGATTAGTAGTTCCCGTTAATCCAAATACAAGAGAAATTCCGAACAACATTATCCCGGATGAAACGCCGCCGTAAATAACATACTTTAATGATGCTTCGCTGTTGCGCAATGAATTTTTTGTGAATCCTGCTAAAACGTATGAAGATAAAGAAAGCAATTCAACAGAGACATAAATTAGAATAAGATCTGCTGATGAAACCATGAAGAACATACCGAGAATCATTCCGAAAATAAGCGCGTAATATTCACCCATTCTGTTACTTGCTTCATCAAGCTCTTTGTTTGAAATTGAAAATAATATTATAAGCACAGATGAAAAGACAACTATTATTTTGAAAAATGCTCCAAATGGATCAACAACCATTAAACCTTTGTAGTCACTGGAGGCAAAAGCAAAATTGTTTAATGAAAATTGCCCGATGACAAAATATCCCGTAATAAATAGTCCGATTATAGAAATTAAAGGAAGGACTTTATTCTTATCCTTGAATATTAAATTAAAAGTAACAACGCAAACCAGGATAATTGTAATTGCTATTTCCGGCTTAATAAATGCCAGGCTGTCTGTTATTGAATTTAAATTCATCTGTAAATCAGTGTTTCAGTTTAGTTATCAAAAATTAAAACCCACCAATAGAACCATAGATCATATGTGCATCAGCCATAAATTTTACCATTGTGTTAACTGATGTATTCATTATATCTAACATTGCTGATGGATAAACCCCAAGGAAAATTATTATTATTGAAAGGGGAATTAGCATTGCATATTCTCTAAATGAAAGATCCTTCAAATCTTTCCATTTGTCTTTTACTTGTCCCATATAAACTCTCTGGAAAGTCCAGAGCATATAACCAGCACCCAAAAGAATACCAAGTGTAGAAATTATTGTTATTACCCTAATTGATTCTACTCCGAAAGCTCCGAGGAAAACAAACGCTTCTGAAATAAATCCGCTTAGTCCCGGTAAACCAATGGCTGCGAAGAAAGCAAGAGTTACAAATCCTGTATAGATAGGCATCTGGTTTGCAAGTCCGCCAAAAGCATCGATTTCTCTTGTATGAGCGCGGTCATAGATCACGCCCACAATAATAAAGAGCATTGATGTGATTGTACCGTGATTAAACATCTGCAATACCGCACCGGAAATTCCGGCGGTAGTAAGTGAAGCCATTCCGAGCATCACAAAACCCATATGCGAAACTGATGAGTAGGCTATCAGCTTCTTGAAGTCCCGCTGCGCCATAGCGCAGAGTGCCCCATAAATAATATTTATCATTCCAAACAACCCGATATACCAGGCAAGCTGTTGGGTTATTTCTGGGAAAACAGGGAAGCTAATTCTTAAAATTCCATAGGTACCCATTTTCAGGAGCACGCCGGCAAGAATAACGCTTATTGCTGTTGGTGCTTCAACGTGAGCATCCGGCAGCCAGGTGTGGAAAGGGAACATAGGAATTTTAATCGCAAATCCCACAAATAAAGCTATGTAAGCTATGAATCTTAAATTGTTTGGGTTCAATGGTGAAAGTATTCCCGTAGCTGTATAGTTTGCGTGATTCATTAACGATAACATATTAAATGTAAATACTTTAGTACCATCTACTAAAGTTTCAGTCGAGCTAAAGTATAAACCGATCATAACTAAAAGAATAAAGATACTTCCGAATAAAGTATAAAGGAAAAACTTAATTGATGCATATTCTCTTCTTGGACCGCCCCAGATACCAATCAGGAAGTACATCGGGAGCAGCATCAATTCCCAAAAAATGTAGAAAAGGAAAAAATCGAGCGCAACAAAAACTCCCATCATTCCTGTATCAAGGAGCAGGAATAGAGCAAAGTAACCTTTAATTGATTTAGGAATATTCCAGGAAGCAAGGGTAGCGATAAAAGTAACGATCGCTGTTAAAAGAACCATCGGCGTGCTGAGACCGTCAATTCCTAGAAAATAATCAATTTTAACTTTACCGATCCACGATAAACCGGAAATATCAATCCATCTGAATTTCTCAATAAACTGGAATGAATTCGGATCGTTAATTCCGCCGGCAGCATAATTGAAATTAGCCATTAAAATTCCTGCAAGCAGAACCTGAACACCTGTGATAATCAGCGTAAGTACTTTTATTGGCTTTGCCTGCTCTTTGGGAAGAAACATTATTATTATCATCCCAACGACCGGGAGGAAAGTTATTAACGATAAAATAGGAAAGTTTTGCATTTGTTTATTTACCTGATTTTTTCAAAAACTAAAATGTCTTAAATACAAATAATAGAATTACTAAAGAAAATATTACAAGAACTATATAAGTCTGGACTTTACCTGTCTGGAATCTTCTGAGAATCAAACCGATGAATCCGCTTAAATATGCCATAAAGTTTACAAGTCCATCAACAACTATACTATCAAATCTGCCGCTGAATCTTGAAACTCCTCTTGTAGCAGTTGCGGAAAAATTAACAAATCCATCAACTACTTTTGCATCGAACCAGGCGAGGAATCTACTGAGTCCCATAGTGCCTGCTATGAAAGTTTTATCATATAGCTCATCAAAATACCACTTGTTGAATGACAGCTTGTAAAGCGGTTGAATTTTCGCAACAAGTTTGTCCGGATCGAGTTTTTTCCATTGATAAAACATAAACGCTACAAGAATTCCGCCTCCCGCAAGAATTAGTGAAAGAATCATCGCAGGATAATGTGCGTGATGCATTGCTTCAGTATATTCTTCTGAAAATATGATTCCTGGCTTTACAACTTCTACATCTTTTGTCTCTTCAATTTTATCAGGGATATCGGATTTCATAAATGAATAACGTGCATTTTCCGGAACAGAAATTTCAGGAACTTTTACCCATTTCGATAAAAACCAGCCCTGGTTTGGATTAACAGGATTTGGTGTATACCAGAAGAAAATTGATAATGCTGAAAGAATTACAAGCGGCATTGCCATTACAAATTTTGATTCGTGTGCATGGTCATATGTATGTTGATCTCTCGGCTTTCCGTGGAATGTTAAAATTACCAGCCTGAACATATAGAATGCTGTAAGAGCGGCAACAAGGAATCCAACAACAGCAAACAGCCAGTGTCCGGTCGCATACCCGAATGCATATGTTCCGGCAAGAATTCCGTCTTTACTCAGGAATCCGGATGTTAAAGGAACACCAGAAATTGCAAGTGATGCAATTAAGAATGTCGCATATGTAACGGGCATTTTCTTTCTCAATCCGCCCATCTTTGTT
>Ga0209919_1000329_pt1 | contig 24143 bp, 31 predicted proteins | sample SalPon2A_C_D2_MG_FD_185721 | JGI IMG/M metagenome (GOLD analysis project Ga0209919, IMG submission 185721) | Soil microbial communities from South San Francisco under conditions of wetland restoration - Salt Pond MetaG R2A_C_D2_MG (SPAdes)... | ecosystem: Environmental > Terrestrial > Soil >... | reverse complement strand
GCTCTCGCCTATCTTCTGGCCCTGCTCATTGAGTGGCGCAAGCTGTTCTTTTGTGCGCTGCGTCACATCCTGATATTGCTGTGAGAGTTGAGCTCCAGTATCAGGGGGCGGCGCCGTAATGTTTACAGGCGCCGTGGTTGGGGCGGTGGCGACTTGTTCCATTTACTTTGCCGAGGTCGTGGCCGCTGTTGGCTTGCCGGCACTGGTACCAGCGAGTACCCCTGCGCCCAAAGCGAAGCGCCCAAGCGCCTGTTGGAGTGCCTGATCCTGCCCGAGTTGGTACTGAGCAACGGTCGCAAGCGGTCCCTGGGCTGCTCCAAGAGCAGTAAGACCGCTTTGAAGGGTGCTTTGAATAAGCTGGTCCTTCATCCCCACAGCCGTCTGGTCGATTTGTGCCTCGGCCTGACGCTCTGCAGTGGAGTCCTGCTGGCCTATGCTGGCAAAGTATTGCCTGACCTGATTCTTGGCCTGCTGGACGTATTGATCGAGGCTCGCTTGTTGTGGGCCGGTCAGCTTTCCAGAACGCGCTGCATTGATGTATTCATTCGAGAGGCTGGCCGCATTCTCTCCAAGGCCTGTGAGAGTTGCCTGCCCAGGCATCTGCTCGTTAGATTTACCGGCAGACATGGCAAGTCCTGCTGCACCAAGTCCGAGGGACAGGGCGTTGTTCTTGAACTGGCTGATGATGCTATCAACGAAGGGCACCCGCTCCCGTCGTTCCTGCGGCTCCTGTGGGCGTTGTGGAGGCTATGGACGGAACGCCTGCATTGGTAACGGCCGGAGCTCCCCCAGCTGAGCCTGCAGCCCCTGCGCCGGTGATAGCACCTGCCAGCCCGAGGTCTTTTGCTGTGATAGTAGCAGCAGGATTAAGGGCTGCGCCTTGATAGGCTGCAATATCGCCTGCTGAGAGAGGAACGTTGTATCCGATTGACCCAGGAATAGCTCCTTCCACACCAGAAATTGCACCTCCTGCCCCGGCACCCGCTCCAGCATAGTTCGCAGCCAATCCGCTGCCGATTCCCCAATCAGTACCGCCACTAGCAAGAGCCGGCAACCCGATAGCGACTGCGGAAGGAAGCGCGAGTGCAGTCAGGAAGGCACCCAATCCATTGTCGTTGCGCGTTGCAAAGTCGGCAGTCTGGATATCCTTTACCTGCTTTTGCATCTCAGGCGATAAGGTTGCGAACTGAGGGTGAGTGCTAACGTCCTCCGAGTGAGGGGTACCCTGTGCCCCCTCAAATATCGATTGAGACAATGCTTTGTAAGCCTGAGAGGGATCAGTAAACCCGCCAGACTGAACGCTCTGATTGGCATCAGGAGTCCACCTCGCACCACCACCACCTACATCCCATGTCAGTGCCATGTTCGTTGCTCCTATATGTGAGCGCTTACTAACATAATCATAGACCTAATGCACCGCGAATGTCAGCATGTATCTGAGCGTGCAAGTTAAGCCAGTCATAGACTTGGCTTTCCTTCTTCCAGTCTAGTGTTGCAAGATCAGCCCCGATACCCGCCCCCAAGGCGCTCCACAAGGCTTGGTGCATCCTCTGGTGGGTAAGCAACCATACCTCCTGGTCCTCCATGCGCTGGATCGGGTACTCGCTGATCCCGGCCGAAATCGAGATGGTCGTGGTCTGGATCGCTCCGTTGAAAATCTGGTGCTCGGCGTAGTGCTCAAGCAACCAGCGCTGCTTACCGGCTTCATCGCCCACTACGAAATTAGAGACAGCGGAGAAGGCCATCATTGAGTCCCGTAAGCTACGAAGTCAACCACGTCTGCATCAATCGGCGCCGTGCCATTAGTCGTGACAAGGCTGAAGGTAGATGTTGCTCTTGCAATGGGCAGTCCCGTGTACCCTCCTGACGTGCAACTACCAACTACCGGATAGGCGGTGGTTGTCATTGGCGTGGTGAAGCTAATTGAATATGTGCCGGTTCCTTCTCTCGCAATCGTGGAGACATTATAAGAACCATTGGCCGTGATGGTGCCAGTAGAAGTTCCAACCCATGTTGCCCATGCTTTAGCAACTCCTGGGTGGTTCTGCATTTGAGCAGGAGAAACGAACGTACCTACAGTGGTTGCGGTCTTCATTGCCGCTTGTGTGGCTGGCGCAGGCGGAGTGATGAAGATGAAACGGGTTCCATCATAGATACCCTTACCAACTGAACCCGTAAGCCCTTGTCCTGCCAGCATGGCGCTGCCATCGGAATTGACCACGTTTTTGGCGCCCGGGCCGGCATCAATGGTGATAGCCCCTGCAACAGTAGCCGGCCATGTCCAACTCAGTTCGAGGCCAGCCGTGTATCCAGCGATGGCTGGAGTACAAGTGATCGTAACGCTAGCGGTATCTCCGCCGGATGAGCCATAGTTGTAGCGGTTAGTTGGATTGTTCAGGTACGTAACAAGATCAGCATAGTTAGCATCGAGCAGCGACAGCAGTAGCGGCCCGGTCTGCCCCCCGAATGTGTTAGTAACTGATGCCGTTCCACTCATGGCTCACCAAGAGGCTCTGGGCTCATACTCAGCCAAGATGCCATTGATAATGACTTGTGGGTTGTTGCAGGTAATTGAGAATCCGAGATATTTCCCAACCACATCCGCGTAGTTGATCGAACGGGTGAACCCAGTAGTAATCCATTGCACAGTTTGCGTAGAACTATTAAGCCACGTCACCGTTGCCTGCGCCGTGTTGATCCAGCGCACGTAGTTAAGACTCGAAGCATTGACGTAGTTGTTAGCGCCCTCGGTCTGTATTTGTACCGTCAGAGTCGTGAGGGAAGGGGCCGTGAACTCGACTCCGATACGGTTGAACTGCTTGTCGAAAATGGCGCTTTCAAGCGGCATCAACGCCGTGGTCATCGTCGTGGCGATTGTGGAAGTCGTGTCCTGATAAAGCTTGCGAACGTCGGTGCCTGAAGTTGCGTACATGAAAAGTTGCCCACTGATCTGCGCTGGGGCAGTGAAAGTCAGGGCAGTTCCTTGCGAGGTGAAGAACCACTTTCCCCCGAAATACACAGCTTGAATAGTTCTGGTTGCAGAAGCACCGTCATAAGTGAACGTAACAACGTAGCAAAGAATGTTGTAGATCGTGCAAAGACCAGCGCTTACAGGCTGTGTGAAATCTATGTCCGGGAAAACTCCATCCAAAGCCTGCGAAATCTTCTGAACGCTCGCCCCGAACACGGCATACACCCCGTACTTGTTCATAAACAGGATCGCCCTTTCCATAGAGGTGATGCTGTTCGGTAGCGTAGTTCCAGTTGTAGACGACAAATTAGTGAAGCTGTAGGTGGTAATCGATCCGGTGACTTTCAGATCCCCAATAATGAAGATCGAGGAGTCCGCGAAGATATACAGGTAGTTGTCCAGCGCCTTGAGACCATAAACTTTCTGGCGCAGGAACCCTTCCGTGATCGTCTGACTACCGGCCGCATCGGCTGTGTCCGTATCGACCCAGTTGTTAGGAGCCGTATAGCTCAACACGCGCCCATTGGCTATCCATACACGTCCGGAGTAGACAGCAATTGCGCTCCCGACTTGCCCATTTGGCATGATCCAGGCGCTTGCAGTCGTTCCGCTTCCGCCCCCGCCACTGAAACCAACCGTGGGCGATGCTGTGTAGCTGTCACCATAGGTAACGAGCGTGATCGAGCTGACAGCACTATCTACCAGAGTTGCTGTGGCGCTAGCGGTCGTTCCTGTCGTTCCACCTGTAAGAGTAACTGTGGGTGTACTGGTGTATCCGCTTCCGCCTATAGACACAGAGATGGTCGCCAGATTCCCGGGCGATAAGAACGTCGTGCCGTCCCAAGAAAAGAACCCATTGGTAGGATCGACGATTACTGCGCGCTCTGACTTCCATTGATCGATAGAAGGACTAACGAAAGTAGTACCAGCAGCGACAGTCGTGACAGTGCCGCCTGAAAGGTTTACAGCTTCCGCTCCTCCGGCCGCCGTGAAACAGAACATGTAGTCGGTGGAACCGATGGTGATCTGGTGCATCGATGAGATGCTTCCAGAAAGCGTAGCAGTGGCGGTATCTGGTGCGGGAACAGACGGGGCGTATGAATCGCCTATGGGCATGAAGTTCTCAAGCCACGAGAACTCATCTTCCTTGAGCGCAGTTCTGGATGGCTGGGTGTTGACCGAGCCAAATTTCTTCAGAGCGAAGTATTCGTGCTTTTCCTCGCCGGGTGGCCGTCTGCGCGTTGCCATATCATCCGTATGCGTTAGGGATTCTGCGCTGGTATTTGTTGCTCGTACCCCTGCGCATCAGTTCATCGTAGATCGCAAGGAACCGACTTGATTCGTCGAACTCCTGCTGCTTGTACTTCGCCAGATACGCCGCGTAATACTGAACGCAGTCCGTGTAGGGATATCTAAGTTGCTCAACCGTAGAATCGTCCACCAACGCAGTCGGTTGTCCCGTGCAATCGATGTCGCACTGATAAGAAGCCGATGGAATCTGGAAGATGTAGAAGTAATCCGATCCATCCGTCGTCGAGGGAGGACCTTTTGACCACAGTGCAGGTTGGCCGGTGATATTTCTGTAGTAGCGGGCCTTGGCCTGAAATTCCGTGAAATAGGTATAGCCGAGCGTGATCCAGCTATTACCCCAGTTGACCGTTATTCCTAAGATGTCGGTCGCGGTCAGAATCGAAGCCGTGATGGTGGCCGTGGCAGTCGCCCCGCCTCCCGTGACAGTCACCGTAGGAGCTGCGGTGAAGCCTGTTCCGTTGGCCGTGATGGTGGCGCCCGACACGGTTCCGGAGGAAATGGAGGCCGTCGCGGTAACGCTTGACCCTCCACCGCCAGAGAAGGAAAGCGTGGGGGCCGAGGTATAGCCCCCCCCCGCAGAGGCTACCGTGAGAGCTGCAACCGCGCCGCTAAACGGGTAGGACTCTTGCCCGAGAGACAGGTAAAAGTTGGCAAGCGTTCTGACGCTACCGGAATCCAGAGCGATCCTGTTACGCGCCTGGTTGATGTCGTCCAGAAGCTCCGAATCGGACCAGTAGTTCGCGTTCGCATCATGGAGCAGCCGCCTTACCTGATTGGTGTAGGCCGTGAGCGCCAAGGTTCACCCCCGCGCTACGCAGCCTCGCGCACCGCTCCGGTAGGCTCCACATTGCCAACAGGCTTTATCACGATATTCGACCACATCCTGTCTCCGTCTTTGTGATTCGCAATGCCCATGCGCATCTTTTTCTTGAACCGTTCCTTGGGCGGCAGGCCATAGCCGAAGATATGTTCCGCAGCCTCCTGTGGAACCGTCACCGTCTCGCCCGGAGGGAAAGTGTAGGTATTGCCCCCGAACTTATCGACCACCTTCCACAGGTTGTTCCGGTTTGTTACCTTGACGAGCATCAGAACGGGATCAGTGTGACGCTTACTGAGGTCGTGGTGTTGACGAGCACGAACGATTGGTTGTCGTTCACGAAGAACCCGCCCCCAGCACCGCCGCCAGTGATGGCATAAGTTCCCGTCACCCCGTTGGAGGTGGAAACAGCCTTGAGCGAAGCGCCTGCCGCAAGCCCGGAAATGAAATGATTGCCGGTCACATATGCCGTCCCCGTAAGGGTGACAGTCGAGGTTGAATCCAGCGCAACCGTACTCGGAGTGCCAAAGGCGCTTCCGATTCCGAAACCGGGAACGAGGGTTTTATTGACGGACATGGTTTTCTCCTAGATGTTGACGTAGCCGGTCATGCCCGTAAGCTGCGACTGGCATTTCGGTTTGGTACACACCATCTCCAGGACGCAGACCATCGCCGCAATCGAGCCGAGCTGAAAGTTCGGCAGCGTGCTCTCGAAGCCGGTGAAGGCGAATGCACCCATCTTGTGCAGATACAGCGCGAGGTAGCGGGTGTTGAGGAAGTACACCGTTCCTTCCGGACAGTACGGATCTGCGTACAACGGAACGCCTGCCACTTCCAGCGCCCTGAAATGCGCCGAGGCCTGAGCGTTCTTGCCCGGAGAGTTTCCTACCGTGTAGTTGTAGCGCTCCTGATCGGTGAAATCCGTCGCAAACGATGTCCAGGTGCCGAACCCGCACACCGCGAAGGTCGGCGCCTCGCCCGTGGCCTTCACAAGCTGATTGATGTAGGTCAGCAGGAAGTCCCGAGTGAACATGCCACCGCCAATGGAGCCCGTATACTGAGCCTTCCACCATGTGTAGGTGGAACGTGACAGACCGCCATAGCTAGTGACGTTGGTCGAATCGTCCACCGCTGCCGGCAGACCGAGCAGTTGCTGGCTCGCGTTCGCCGCATAGGAAGTCAGGCCCGTGTTGTTGTACAAGGCCGTAGCGAGCGTATCGATGGCTTGGTAGGTTGCGTCGTTCATGCGCGCATCGATTATCGGAACTACCGAGTGATCCACCTGAATGAAGCCTTCCATGCCCAGGAACGGGATCGGCGTGACCAGCAGCTTTAGGTCGAATTGCGCGTTGTATGCGCCTTGCGTAACCGTTGGTTGGGAAAACGACCCGGAGAAGTCAGACCAACTCGAAGTTACGTAGCTCTGTCCCTGTACCGGGACGGTCACACTGGAAACGCCACCCCCGGCCATCTGGGCGTTGGCGAGCAGCGCGGAGATGAGCGGCGATGACTTGTAAATCTGAACGATCATCCTCGGGATGAATGCCCTGCGCGTGAGATAGGAGAGTTCATCCCCGATATTTCCGCTCGGGACGATGCCCGAACCCAGAACGGGATTGAGGGTGGGAGAGGTCATGACTTATCCTTTTGCGGGTGGGTGGTTAGAAGCTTCTGGAGCTGTTCTTTCGCATCTCATCGATCATCTGATGCGCGGTGGAATTGCTCCATTTCTGCTCGTTCTCCATCAGTCCCTCACCCGATGGCATGTCGAAAGGCCCGAACTGACGACCCGGATCATATGTCGAACCTCCGACAGGCTCGATCTGCTGCCGGAAAAGCTGAGCGCCCCACTTGTAATCGGCGGGTAACTCGCCCTTTTCCATCATGGATTCCATCTGCTTGACCTGTTCTTCGCTCAGGCCATCGGTGTATTCGGCCTTTTGCTTCGCCATGCGCTCCTGGAAGCGCTCGTCGTCGATTTTCTTTTGCCATTCGTCGCGCTGTTTCTTGTCCTCCGCAAGACGCGCCTCGATTGCGCTCTCGGTATCGATTTCCGGGATCGGCGCGTCCGGGAAAGCCTCCTTGTGCAGCTTGAGAAAGGACTTACGGGTTTTGGGATTAGAGGCGAGCGTTGCCGACAGAGCGGCAAATTCGTTTCTCGTTTCCTCGTTCATGTTGGAAAGATCGATTGCCATCACTTGCCTCCTTTGGGCTTCTGAGTGGAATACTCTTGATCTGAGTTCTTCCACATGGGCGTTGCCTGCGTGTTGCAGAACTGCCCTTCATCCTTTTCGTAGTAGGGCATCTCCCCCCAAGGAGATTCCTTCCCAAGGGGACTTGGTTTACTCGTTTTCGGATCGAAAAGCGTGGAACTTGCCATCAGACCTTGCCACCCTTGGCGGTTGGCGATCTCTGAACGACGCCGATGTTCTTCGCAGCGGTCTTGGACGATCCGGTAAAACCGCTGGTTTCTGGATAGGCAGGCGGGTTAACGAACTGGCCGCGCTCTTCGGCTTTCTTGCCGAGGCCGGAAGACGAGACGTTGGGCTTGAACAAGCTGGATGCCATGAGATTGCTCCTATTGGGCCGGGGGTTGTGCGCCCGCTTGCGGGGATTGCTGCTGACCCTGGGCGAGCATTTGCTGCAATGCTGAAGGTTTGGCGGCTTGCGCCATCTGGATAATCTGGGCAGGGACGAGTTCTGCTGAACTCTGCCGGTTGAAATGACGCGCAAGATTTGAAAGCGCTGCTAGGACTGATTTGCCTTCTGGCGTTGTGGTGCCAAGTTGCGGCAGCGCTTGTTCAAGGATCTGCATCGCAGATTCAACTTGAACCATGCCCATTTGCTGATTGCCCTCGTTCGGCGTTGGCTGCGCCATTGGGGCGGCCTGCGGGCCAGAAGGGGGAGGAGGGACCGCCTGCCCCGCAGGACCGCCGCTTCCAATCATCATCGCCGGATCGGGCATAAGTTAGTGCTCACTCACCTTAGCGGATTGCTTCTACGCTCGCTCCAAAAGGATGTCAAGAGGCGATAAAAAAGGGCGCAGGTGAATACGCCCAAAGTGGACAGCCATGAATATGCTGAACCTACTTCATCTTTCTTCCCTTGCGGCAGCGTCGCGCCATAATTGCCTCCTATGCAGGAGTGTCCAGGGAACCGCCCCGTGCGGGTTCTCGCCGCATCATGCCGCGCGCGGTTGTGGTTTCTTGCCGCCCGTGACAAGTCCTAATGCCATCTGCTGCTGTTCCTGCAACGCCTTCTCAGACGCCATTTTCTCATAATTCTGAACAAGTTCCTCTGTCCTCGGTGGTTTTGTACCACGGATGAGATCTGCAGGAGACAGTGCGCCAGCCTTGTTGAGGCCAAACAGAAGCTGAACGTGATCGTCCACGAATACTGGACTCGCGGAATGCGCATCCACATGCACCTGATACTCGTCAGTAAACTGGCGGGCAAAAAACGGGTTTCCATCCTGCAATTTGAATTGATGTGGGTCTTTCGCCTTCATCAGCATGACAATCACATCCCCGATTTCCTCAAGCGTGCGCTCAACCGACAAGGCTCGTTTCTTGATCCTGGCAGAGCCAAGCCTGGCTAGGATATCGGCTTGGCCCTTGGTGCGCACACCAGACTCACCTTTTCCTTGAAGAACATCCGAAAGCCCAGACTCGTCATTGAACATGTCCGCGATATTGCGAATGTCCACCCACATGTCATTCGGCAGGTCTGGAGCGAGAATATCGACCTTCGCATTTGGCGTGGGGTCCGACATCCAGGCGCCCGGATTGTCCATCGCCCCGAATTTCTCGTCAGAAATACCGCCCCAGCCGGAGAACGCCTTTGGAGGCCGCGCCTGCTTGGTGAGGATGGTCTTTATTTCTCTCAAGCGCGTAGTCATCCAGTCTTGCAGCTTGAGCAGCATCGTGATTTCTGACCAACCGAAGAAATAGTCGTACAGCCGGTTAGGGCAGATATGGATAAACGGGTGCTCACCCTTGATTCCAAACAGATTTCCTATCTTTTCGCGGCCGTATATAACAACACCTGGAGCAGCCAGCGTGATAGTGCGGTAGTCCTCTTTTTTATCGTCCCACACCCACAATTCGTACATCTCCACCAAGTCTTCGTTGGTTCGAGGCTTGTATTGAAGCTGCCCGAGCAGATCGGGGACATTCACCAGCCCTCTGGTGGTGGTCGATGTCATATCTACCGTGCCAGCAACGATAAGCCTGTTGATGGCCTCTGGAAAAGCGTCCTCGTCCTGAACGGGAGCGGCCTGTACGCGACGCATGATGTCGGCGGCATTAGGAAGCCCCATGATCCTGCGCTGCAATTCATCCCTTGATATTGTGTAGGCGTGGGTGAAGGCTTCCTGACGCTCAAGAAGCGGCACATCCTCTCGGAGAACTCCGAAGTTGTGCGGCTCGATCATGTAGGGCTCAATACCACCCTCCCAGTTAAGCTTGAGGAAGGTTGAATTAAACACCAAAGCCCATGTCAGGGCTTCAGCGAACATATCTGCAACGCCCTGATCGTGGAATAGCGTGTTGGTGCGTCCAGAGATGAGGCGGGCTTGCTGGAACACCAAATCAGGCTTGTTCTGCACTCCGATGTCATATTCTACTGTAGATTGCGAATACAGGAACGAAGTCAGCAGGTCTATATGAGGAAAGATCTTGTTGAACGGAGCCTGATCGCCTTCCTGCGAGCCGAAAAGGAAGTAATGCTTGAGTCCGGAATAGGCTCCGATACGCTCCCGGCGCGTTGACATGCAGCGAGAAACCAGATCGGAAGCGAAGCTATCCAGATCCTTTTCCGGTGGAATGATCATCTACGCCTCGCTTCAGGCGTCTTGGTCCACGTCCTTGGATTGCCTGCCTGTCGAATGGCTGGAGCAACAGCGGAAAAGTTATCGCCGGCCTCTCCCAATCCAGCAAGAGTTTGCATGATTTTCTGATCACCGAAGTTCTTTCCAGTATCTGGATTGCCCTTTACGGGCTGTCCGTACTTGTTTGTCATGTTCGACATGCCGAAGTCAGAGGCAAGTTCCTTGGCGATTGTGTCGGCCCTCGAAGTCTTATCGGAACGTATGTTCGGCGCGGTCAGAAAGACGCGCTCTGATTCAGGAGCAGTACAGCTCGGGCATTCCGGGTCTTCGTCAAAGGACTCGAAAGTTGTGCTGCAGTCCCTACAGCGAAATTCCCGGATGATGGGCAAAGGTTAGTACTCGCTCACGTTTCCAGATGGCTTATACGTCTACGATCATGAGCCTGTCAAGAGCCGCTTGCTCTGCCCACTCTCTTGGATCTTCACAGCTTTCATAGACGAATTTGGTAATCGGCCTGATGATGTCCTGATACCTTCCTGTAAACACCATCGCGTCCTGAACGCGAAACAGCTTGCCTTCGTTCCACGTCACGAACCTGCCGATGAAGTTCACCTTGTTGCCGACGAACACAGATGGAGGCAGCACCGCTCCTGCCCAGTACACACGGATGTTGGATGAGCGGGTGGCAATAAGGCTAAACGTGCCTTCTTTGGACCACTGCACCCTTCCCCTTGCGATGATCAGGCTTTCGGTAATCAAGGAGCTTCCCGTCCCAGGCATAAAACGAGGCTTTGCAGCGCCAATACGTCTTGCCGTCCGGGAAGATTGCGGTTTTTCCTGTTTCCTTTTCGATTTTTTCACGCAGTAACCTCTTTGCCCTCCACCCCATTGCGATGTACAGACGCTTCTGGCGCTCAACGGGCATGATATAGACATCACGCATCGGGATATTTCGTACTTCAAGGAATTTCGCCATTTCACGAGACAGGCGCTCTATGTCAGACAGGAGTTTTGATTCCCTGTCGTGAACGTGCAACTTCTTGGCGTCGAGATAGGCATCCAGCCTTCTCTGGACGGTTTCAGATGCTTCCAGACGCATCGCATCCATGATCTGCTGCGGGTTGCAGCGCGCATCGTCGGATATCTTCTTCAGCGGCAATCGCACCGTGAAACGAAGCCTTATCAATTCCATCTTGATGGCAGATGCGCTACGCAATTCCGCTCCTCTTTAGATACTGAAATACCGCGTTCTGCATTGCAGGCACGGTCCCAAGGTTAGTCTCGGCCCTGCGCTGCACGTTCGAGTAGGTGAGCTTTTGGGTCATGAGGTTGGACTTTAGGCCTTGCAGCCAGATCCAATGCGCGAGCGCGCCTGCAATCACACGGTCATCTTTCGCTCTGCCCGCCGCTCCGATCACTCCCTTGTCGTTGACCACGTTTTTCATCTCGATGAGCAATTCGGACGACTTGAGCATCATCCGTCCGACCTCGAACGAGTCCTTGAAGGAATTGAGCAGATACATTTTATTTTCCTGGCTCATCTTCCAGTGAGTTGAACGCCCAACGCCTCCTGCCATTTGCATGTCTGGACGCATCCACATGTAATGGCGCATACAGCCCATCACATCTAGCAGGCTTCCTCGTCCCGAAGGAATCTGTGCCGCAGCACGCTGCAGGTTCATCAATTCGGTTTGGACCGCCCCTCCAGGTCCAGTGATTTCAAGATTGAGGTGTACATTTCTGTACGCTCCGCCGAGGTGGGCGAGTATCCAGGCGAACTGGTACGTCGTGATGTCTGGCGAACAATACTCTGCAACCTGAACAAGGCGGTCGGCGTAGCATCGAAAAAGAAGGATGGCGAAACGGTCGGCCCATTCAGAAGAACCATAGGCCGGGTCCGCACCCATGACATATATGCCCTCCGGGCGAGGTTCTTCCCAAACTTTAAGCTCCGCGTTTTGCGCGTTTGTCCGGTGAATCTGAGTAAATTGGAACTCAGAGCCCGTAACGTACCTGTATGAATCATATTTCTCCTTTCTGCACCGAAGGTATGAAGTGGTCAGGTTCTCCGAAGTGAAGAATTCGCTCCCCGCAACGACGAAAGCCTCCTCCTCATCCCATGGGTATTCCTGTTTCATCCACATCTCGTCGCCGTTTTTTTTCTCGTTCAGATGCCAGCGATACCACGCTATCTGGCCCGGCGTTATGTCAACGCCATAGAACTGCTTGACCTTCCTTACACCCTCTTTTTCGTGCGACTTGAGGTGCGGGGCGGATTCCCAATAGACCTGATATTCCTTGTCATGCGGCTCGAAGGAGTAGTCCTCTTTTTGCCACCAGCCTATGAATATGAAACGCTGCGTGACGGCTCGCTTCGCTGTTTGGCACATGTCGTAAAACATATCAAAACCACGAGCGGTAGATTCAAAAACGTACAGCCGGTTAGGCGACTTCTCCGCCAAGGACGACTGTAAACTAGCGAGTCCTTCTTCATCAGCCCAGGAACTGCATTCAGTCGCATGCAGAAAGTTAAGGGCCTTGGCGCGACCAAGGTTTCCTCCTGATCTGATTCCTGCCACCATGTATTGCACGACGCTTCGGTTTCTGAACGAGAGCAGGTTGCGGTTGTGAATCTTCATCGGAGACTTCATATTCTTCGGCAACGAGTCCCAGTAACGGCTTAGCGTCTCCCTGAACATCTCCTTGTTCGAGTCCGTGTCGGTAATAACACCACCCTGAGTTCCTGGATACTTGGCGGACCAGAACAAATCTAGAGCTAGGCAGATCGTCGAGATGCCTTCTTGCCTGCCCTTCAAGATCACGAAGTGGCGCACGCCTTCTTCCAGACCTTTGGCAAGTTCTCTGATGAAGTGCCGCTGGCATCCGTTCGGAACGAGCGGGATGACGCCCTTTTCCTTTGAATCGATCTTGAGCGATGAGCAGAAAAGCTCGAATTGTTCCTGCCAAGTCATAGCTTCACCACCAGGGCCTGAGACGTATGCAGAACCGGCAACGCAAATTCTGGCTTGATAGCTAAAAACTCGTTCACGGCATCCTTGACGCCCTGGGTTGTCGGGCGAGCATAGTCGTCCAGAACGATAATCCCACCTCTAACCATTCTTGGATAGAAGAAATTGAGAGCATCGAGCGTTGAACGGTATAGATCAAGATCAAGATGAACAAAGGAAAAACTAAGCGCACCAAGCCATGCAAAGGAATGAGGAATGACTCCTGGGTGATACCTGATATTATCGTCGCGGCCAACGAAGTCCATCACCTCATCAAGAGAAGTCGTCGAAAAGTCTCCCCTCAGGTGCCAATCGTGTTCAGGATCTGGTTCTGGCATGCCGCTGAAGGTATCGAATAGATGCAGCTGTCGCCCTCCTTTCAGGATTTCTGCGATCAGCTTCGCGCTACCGCCTCGATCCACTCCGCACTCAGAGAAGTCTCCTTCCAGATTGGAACATTGACGGATGCACTGACATATCATCCACAAGCATTCAATCGGAAGCGCTGTTTTAGGATCGAGGAGGCCGGCCATTTCCATGAACCAGGGATCTTCGAGAAATCCGCAGTAGGTATGCCCACCATACTCCATTTTTGGGTACGAATAGCCAACGAGAACCGGGCGTTCTTCTGATTCCATCAAGCGGCTTGTGCCTCAGTTTGCTGAGATGCCATCTCCCGCAAGTCCTGCTCAATCCTGTTGAATACGCTATCCCAGTCGAATAGTTTTGGTTGACGGAATAGCTTGACGGAATCGTACCACGGCGTCGTCTCTCCTTTCATGCCCCAACGAAAATCGCACACATATGGCAGCATGAGCCAAGTAGGAATTCCAAGGAACCCTCCAAGGTGCGCAATAGCCGTGTCCACGGTAATGATGAGCTTCATCTTGCTAACTTCCTGAGCGGTTTCCAGCCAGTCACGGCAGTTATCGATCAGGTAGTAGATACGCTCGGGTTTGTTGGCAAAACGCCCCCACGCAAGGCAATAGAACTGCTCCTGCGGGAATTTGTCCATGAAAGGAATGAACCTGTCTATTGGAATCGTCCGAAGATGATCTGCCTTGTGCGTGGGAGAACCGAACCAGTTGATTCCTATTCCTCCTTGACCCGGAGAGTTTTTCGCAGGCTCCGTCAGGTACTCGTTCGGAAAAAGGTGCGGAAAGCTCATCACACATACGTGGTAGTCGAACTCGATAGGAGGCGGTGCGATGTTCGGGATGTAGTGAACTGCAGGATAGTAGTGCTCGATAAACTCGCGCATTCCGGGCTGGCAATAGGCGTAGATTTTCGAAGCCCCGAGCGCTTCTAGCTTTTTCGTGTACCGCAGAAACTGGATCGTGTCCCCAAATCCCTGCTCTGAACGAACAATGATGGACTTGCCGGTGAGATCTTGTCCCTGCCAGTATTTTTCTGGGTTCGGAAATGCGCCAACGACACCAGGAACTTCAAGTCTAGATTCCATCAGGGCCCAGCCTTCCTCCAGCCTTCCTCCAAGAACCAACATGATGGCAAGATGGTGGCGAAAGTTGGCATCCTGCGGCTTGAGAAGGCACGCTGCGCGAAAAAGCGGGATGGATTCGTCCACACGACCCTCCGAGACGATTGACACGGCCAGATCATGAACGATGTCTGCGTGATTCGGGATCGCCTCAAGAGCCTTGGAGTACCACTTCTGCGCTTCCTTGTAGTCAACCGTCAGGAAGGCGATATCTCCCATCATCTTGCACGACAACCCATCTTTTGGATTGGAACGCAATATGCCTTCGATGATTCTTCGGCACTCCTCGAAATTCTTTTGCCGCAGAAAAAGCATGGCGCGCATCTGTCGGGCTGACGCCGAATTGTGCTGAATGCCGTTGGTCAGGATGTCCATGAGGACTTTTTCCACGTCCCCGGTGGCAAGCACTTCCGACAAACGAGGCTCGCTGATTGTGATGTAAGAAGTTGTATCCTCCATCGGAGCTAACATTTTTTTGATCTTGGCTTCTCCCACTATTTCCTCTCCCATAGCAAATAGTATTCGTCGTCCAACTTGAAATAGATAGCGGACAATTTGAGTAAGTGCCCGATAGACGGCAACATGGACAATTCCAAGTCCGGCACCTCCCGATAGACTTTCATCTCAGGGTCGAACGAAATCTGCATTACAAACCTCCAGGAGCAATCCCCAACTCGTGCAGATTCTTTCTTTCGATCAGCCAGCCATGCGCCTGATTGAGCACCATCTGCAAGATGGCGTTCTTGTCGTTCTGGTGCGCCATCGGATACAACTCCGACGACTCGACGAGAATCGAGAAGTACAGATCGAGCAGTTGAAAGCGGTTCAATTCGTTGATGCGGGCGATCTGATCTTTATCGCCTGCCTGTTCGGCTGCACGCATCTTTCCCTGAAAGCCCATGTTCTCAAGGTCGCTATGAGTGACATGGACGTGGTGAGGCTCTGCCACGACATAGAATCCTTCTCCTATGGCAGAGAGAAATCCGTAGTAAACGTCAGGCGTTACATCTCCCGCGCTTCCCACCTTGAGCAGCCATTCTCGGTTGAAGCCTGCGATGGTAGAGCCATAGGCCATCTTAAATAACCCGTCTCCTGCGCCGACATACCCTGATTGCGTCGGATATCCGCTTATCATCTGCGGATTATGGCCCTTGCCGGGTTCAGCGAAAAACATGGTGGTCGATACATTGACGCAAGGATGCTCGGCTACGGCCTGCATGCAGGCGGCAACACGCCCTGAAAGCGAATAATCATCGGCGGAGGACTGGAAGATCCACTCTGCATCAGTTTGCTCGGCAAGCCACATGACATGATCGTTGGCCGCGCGCATTCCGTACTTGCCCTCGATGGGACAGCGCACCACTTCGATTTTGTGATGAGATTCCTTTCCTTCTCCGAGATTTGATTTGTAAGTCTCTACTTCCGTTTGCATGACCTCGAAGGTTGAGTCAGTGGAATACTGGTCCGAGAGAATGATGTGACAGGGATAAGTCTGCGAGAGCGCACCACGGACGGCCTGCGCCACCCATTTCTCCTTGTTCCTCGCATTGATGACAAAGGCTGCTTTCATTTTGACTCCAACATAAGTTTTTTCGCCGCTTCCAGATACAGACCTTCTGGCAATTGATCTTCAAGAGGACGATCAAGATCAACTATCACTGGCTCAAGGGGGACTGGAAGATCAAGAATTGCATAGTTCCCACTTCCATTTGTATTTACGGTTCCAAGATGCGCCATCAGATGAACTCGGAATGATGCGGGACCGGCGCAATGGGAAACGTCACTTTGCCCTCCTTGTATTTGAACAGCCAATCGTTGGTCAGGTGCTGCAGACAATTGAGCCTGCAACGTTCCTGCGGGTTGAAATCGTCGCTGCCGAGATACTGGATGATGTCCCAGTATCGTTCCGAATTGAACATGTCTTTGAAACGCCCAGTGGTGATGTTGCCGATATGAAACGCCCGATACTTCTCGTTGAATAGCGGCCCGCAAGGCGCAACCAGTCCGTTGCCTGAGACTTGCATGATGAATGGCGTACCGTAACACTTGGAATACTCGCGCTTACCCTCGTTGCCGATCCTCGCCCATTTGACCACCACACGAAAATCATCCGTTGACAGAGACTCGCATTCCTTAAACGTCTCGTACAGATCGGCATAGTCCTTGTAGTTGACCTTCACGAAACCGTCATCGTCAGGCGCGCAATGTTTGATAATGGCATAGTGAACGCCGATTTCCTTGGCGAGCCTTGCAAACGGCAGCAACTGATCCGAGTCTCTCGGTTCGCTGACAAGGTTCATGTTGACGTTGCAATCGAGCCCGTCGCGCCGGATGATCTCCATCGCATCGATAATGTTCTGGCGTACTTTGTCGAATATGGGCTGCTTCACGCCCATGATCTCGGCGTAGCGTTTTTTCTCTCCGGCCGAGAAGTTGAAGCGGCAATAGGTCAGGTGCGGAAGGATGCGCTCAAGCACGTCCCTGGTGAGCAGGATGCCGTTCGAGCCTACGCCCATCTTGATGCCGAGCTTGGCCCCGTATTCGATGGATTCTGCGTAGAACGGAACCATCGTCGATTCTCCGTCCGAGATGAGCGAGATTCCCTTGACGCCGATCTGTGCTGCATCCTCCAGGAACTGTAACGCGATCTCGCGCGTGATCTCGCCGCCTTCTGAGGATTGGGATTGCGCGGCGCAGAAGTGGCACGCGGCCTGGCATTTGCGCGTCCATGCCACATCCATCGTGATTGGCGCGATCTTCTCGCCTCGCTCCCAGGCCAGAACACGATCCTTCCACCAGCCGATCTTGCTGTGATCGAGCAGCAATTCCTTGACCGGAGTAGGCTCGCCTGTAATGACGTGGTGCATGAAATCTTCGTTCATAGTTTGTTCCTCTGATCTTCTGTCATCATGATTCGCAGCTTTGAGTCGTCGCCCTTCAATTCCTTGAACACGCGACAATCAAGCCCAGTCAATCTGCGCAAGGTACGCTCCATATCCAAAAGCGCAACACCCTGCGCGTCATGGGCGATCCCCTTGGGGAACTTGACGGTGATTCTCAGGACTTCTTTTTCGCTCATCGGTAGATGTCAGCAAGGCGTTTGTCGATAGCCACTTTCCCTCCGTAGGTACGCAAGGGCGTCAGATAGTCGTTTCCGATCAGGCGAAGGATCTGGTTCATAGGTCCGACTGAGATCGTGCGATATCCCAGCGCTCGTTCCTGGCTAGAAAATGAAGTCTCTGTCGATGTATAGCGGGAGGTGATCGAGATGCGAATATTGCGCGCAGAATGACCGACCGTGGAATGAACGAGCAGCGGATGCCACAACAGCCAGTCTCCCGCCTTGATGCCAGAGAGATTGACGCGCTTGAATTTAACAGCGGCTTTTCTATCCAAGGCGCGGTTCCTGACTGGAAGCATTCCTTGCAGGTGCGACCCAGGACATACGGCGATGCCGTTGTACTGATCGCAATCGGTGAGAAACACCTTGGCGAATATCGTATTGACCGAAGTTCCCGTCCAGGCGTCGGTATGGTCGCCTTTCAGGAGCACGGGATTCTTGTCCTTTGGCGCGTTCACCCACAGCGCATCGTAGTTGAAGATGCAGATATCGGGACCGAGGAATTGGCGCATCACGTTGATTGCCTGCTGGCTCTCGACGATTCTTTTGAAAGCGGGCTGTCCTTGCAAATCGTTCATGATGCGAACCGATGCAGCGTGGATATCTTTCTTGTTTCTGATCTTGTCTTTGACGATTTGCCAGCATTCCATCACATCCATCATCGAAAAGATGTTCCGATACACCACACAGCCATCGCGCACGAAATCCTGTACTGGATTGTCATGAATCCTTAAAACTTTCATATCTCCTCCAGCGGCGGCACGATCATCTGCTTTTTGAACTCGTGCCTTGGCAGGAACGGGTACATGTCCTCAAGAGGGCGCGAGGTCACGGAGCCATCAGGAAGTTTCACGCTAGATACCCTCGGAATGAGCGGCTGCAGCGGGTCCATCTTGATAACGTTGATTTTCACGCCATAGGCGTCTGCCAGCAACTTCCAGTCAGGGAAAGCGAGGCCGCTTTGCCTATCCGCCCCGACGAAGCGCCCGAAATGATTGGCCTGCGTATGCTTCATGGTGAGATACCCGCCGTTGTCCAGCAAATGGATGGTGATCGGCAATTTTCCGACCGCAACAGTGGCGAGTTCCTGCACGTTGAACTGCATCGCACCGTCCCCGACGATGCACACGACAGGCTCGCCGGTTGCGTAGTGCGCGCCGATGGCGCCGGGCAATCCGTATCCCATCGGGGCGTGACCGGATGCGGTGATCCATCGTTGTCCGAACTTCATCTTCGCGGCCTGGAAAGTGCAAGTGAAAGACGTTCCCATGTCCGTCACGACGATAGCGTTCATCGCCATGCATTCCGAGAGCCCCTGGATGAAACCATAGGAGCCGTGGGTGGTCATGGGGTACTTGCGCTTCCACTTTAGGCACTTCATGAGCCAATCTGAGTGATTGACGAAGGAAAGCGGCTTATTGAGCGCCTTGATAAATTCCTTGGCGTCCGCACGGATACCGATATGAACTCGAAGGTCTGTTTTCGAGAGCACCGCATGATCCACGTCAACCATGACGATCTTTGCGCCTCGGGCGAACTGATCCGGGTTGTATCCTGCCTGTCCGATGGACAATCTGCACCCGATAACGATCAGCAGGTCTGCGTTTTGCACCGCAAGGTTCGACGGGCGGTCCCCGAAGATACCGAAGTGCCCTATGTGATGAGGATCGTCAGCCATCACGTCGCCAGCTGTCCAGGAAGTCAGAACGGGGATTTGAAGATTGCTTGCCAGTGCCCTTGCATCGCTTTCTGCGTGCGATAGATGGATTCCGTTGCCTAAAACAAGGCATGGGCGTTTCGATGACATCAAAAGCCCTCGAACGCGATGAATCTCTGACGATAAGCTGCGTTTTGCAATGCGCGGCGGCACAAACGGCTTCAGTTTGTCCCAATCGACGCGTTTTGACTGAAGATCGAGCGGGATATCGATCCAAACAGGCCCAGAACGACCTTCATGGGCGAACCAGGCGGCTTCTTCGAGAACATAGCGGATGTCCTCGGCACGAGTGAGCGTCACGGCGTACTTGGTGATCGGTTCTACGATGGAAACGATGTCGGTTTCCTGTATTCCGCGCTGTCTGAGGCCTGTTCCTTGCATGAATTGGCTCGTTGTTACTTGTCCCGAGATATAGACCACGGGAATCGAGTCCACCCACGAGCAGGCAAGCCCCGTAATGGCGTTAGTGCCTCCAGGGCCTGTGGTGACAAGGCACGCTCCGATCCCTTTCAAGCGGGAGTAGGCATCGGCTGCGAAGCTCGCGGCCTGTTCGTGGTGCATGGGCACGAAAAGCTTGCGAAACGAGTCGTTCAGATGCATGGACCCTCCCCCTACCACGCCAAAGACGTGATCCACGCCAAGATTCTCGATGAATTTCGCTACGCAGTCGGAAACGCGCTCTTTTTTCTCCCGATAGATACCCAAAATCTCATCTCCTACGTTCACCATGAGATCGGGTACTGGACCGCCCAGCACGACCTCCAACTGGAATCGATATCCCATCGCGCTTTGGCTTTTGTGCGAGAGGCCAAGAAGTTCTCCTTTGTAGGCGATGACATCAGATTCGATTGGCTTGCCGGCGCGTCCATAGGCATCGGCTTCGCGCACGAGATCTGACTTGTTGCTGGGTTCCTCGATTTCCATCAGGAAGGCGCCGTTCTCGGAGGCGGTTTCAAAATCCCATGTAACGGCTGTCTGATGAAAAGCTCCTTTCGGAATCTCAACGGACTCTAGTTCCTTCATGACTTTGCCGTTAAAGGAGACTTCTCCTTCGAGCACGATCAACTGCGTTCGCTTGTTGGGATGACAATGGCGGGAGGTCTTTCGTCCTCTGGCGATATGCAGTACCCACACGGCCGCTGAGCCGCTATCGTAGGCGCAGTATTCGTAGCCCCAGGGCTTCGGGACCAGGCTAGACGACGACGGGAGATTCGTGCCAGTCATGCTGCTTGTTGACCGCGTGGATTACGGCCTTCATGAAAGCGCCATTATTGCGATAGTGATCCGCCGTAATGAGGTTTGCGTCTGTCACTACGGATTGAGCAACGTAGGTCGCGCCTGCATTCTTGAGATCGTCCTTGATAGAGGCGTAGCCCGTGCAGATACGGTTCTTCACGATGCCGGCAGAGATCATGACCCAGGGGCCGTGGCAGATAGCCGCTATCACTTTTCCTGCCTTGAAGGCGTCTCGTACCAGATCGAGTACATCCGGTTTCATGCGAAGCCTGTCTGGGCATTCGTAGCCGCCTGGAATGATAATGGCATCGAGCACGCCAGTTTGCACACCAAGCGTTGGACGTGCTGGAATGCCATATTTTCCCTTGCACTCTGGCCCGAGGACAGTGACTTGCCAGCCTTCTTCGAGCATCCGGTAATAGGGATAGATGAACTCCTCGTCCTGGAATCCATTTTCAACCAGAATGATGGCGCGTGTCATTTTCCATTCACCAATGAATGAAGGAGCGTGAGATGGGAGATTTCGACGAACCCGTAATCGTGCGATGGCACGTAGAACGAAGTCCAGCCTATCTTGCGAAGCGGATTTCTCGCATCAAACCCTGTCAGGGTAACAACTTTCACGCCTATTCTCTTGGCGGTTTCGGCTGCGTTGATGATATTTTCCGATCTCCCGGAACTTGAGATCGCCACCAGCATATCCCTGGCTGTTGCGTGATAGCCGATCTGGCGGGCGAAGACGTGTTCATAGCCGAAGTCGTTGGCTAAGCAGGTGAGCGCGGCGAGGTCGTTGTAGCACACGGCCTCCATGCCGCCGTTTTTCTGGTAGTCGATTGCCATGTGTGAGGCTATCGCAGCGGAGCCGCCGTTACCGATGAAGATGACCTTACCATCATCATCAGAGACCTTCTTCAGCATCCTGTGCATGAGCCCCCTGGCTCTGGAGAGCTGGATGTCGTTGCCTCCGCTTTGGACTTCCACGCCGCTCATCACGGCATGAAGCGCCTCGATGTACTTATCCATTCCTGATTCTCTCGACGATGGCGCTGGAGGAGTAGCCAGCTGTGGGGGAGAGAACGAGTTTCCCTCCGTAGGATTCGACAACCTTTCGTTCCATTCCAAGCGAGCCGTGCTTGTCGTTTGTGATGTAATCGGCGCCCTTGACGTACAAGGCGGGTTGCCACTTATGGATCATGGAAAGACCTGTTTTTTCGTGGCAGATATCGACCTGATCGACTTCTTTCAATCTTGACAGGAAGTAGGCTCGCTCATTGTGATTGAAAATAGGCCTTCCTTCGCCCTTATCGACGAAGGGATCTGCGGTAACGCTGACCACGAGAAAGTCGCCCTGATCCGCAGCCCATTCGATCATCCTGGCGTGTCCGACGTGAAGCAGATCGAATGTACCGTGGCAAAGAATGACTTTCATTTCAATACCACGGAGGTCCGCCGAAGACTTCTTCTTCGGATGCAACGGATGTACCGAAGCGAGCCACGACGATGCCTGCGGCCCGGTTTGCGAATCGAGCGCATTCAATGGCATCAAAACCCTTGAGATTAGCCACGGCGTAGGCAGCTATAGCAGTGTCGCCGGCCCCAGAGACGTCATAGATTTCCTTGGCAACGGCGGGGATCTGGGTGGTTGTGGGTCCATCATAGAGGGTCATTCCCTTATCAGCTCTGGTAAGAAGGATCGACCCGATGCCGCCTTCTTGCATCAGTCGTCTTGCTTTCTTCGAGAGTTCTTCTTCGGTTGACCATCCCCCGACAAGTTCTTTCATCTCATTGATGTTGGGCTTGATCATATCCGCATGTCTGTAGCGTTCGTAGTCATGACCCTTGGGATCGATGAATACGCGCTTACCAAGAGACTTTGCGATCTTGATGAGGGTCTTTACATTCTTGAGCGCGCCCTTGCCATAATCAGAGAACACCACCACGCTCGCCTCCCGGATGGCCTTCAGGTATGAGTCGTTCTCGTCGATGGATTCCTGCGGATGATCGAAATCGATCCTGACGACCTGTTGGTTGCGCCCGATAATGCGAAGCTTTACCACCATTTCTTCTGAGGGCGAGAAAATGCGCGAGCATGGAACACCCATCGCTTCTATGTTCGCAGCGACGTTCGCCGCTCCACCCCGTCTTTCCTCGGTCCTGTGAACGGCTACGACCGGAACAGGCGCTTCAGGCGAGATGCGAGAGACTTCTCCATGCCAGTAGCGATCCAGCATCGCATCGCCACACACGAGAATCTTCATTTCTTGGCCGACTCCCACAGCCTGCCTTCCTTGCCACAACCACTCTTACCCTTCGAGGCACGCTCGTTCCTGCAGTAGCAGATTCCAAAAACGATATCCCTCGTCGCCGCATCAGGGTGCTTGCACTTCGGCTGATGCTCGTTGTTCAACTGCATGTCTGTCATGGTGCGATCATTGACGAAATGCGCACACTCCTGACAGACCTTCATTTAACCGCCTCTTTCGTCCTCCTGAGTCCCCTTCGATATTCACGCATGTACTTGCGCATGAACTCCCTGCGGTTGCGGTAAACCTCCATCGCCTTCGTCATCTCAGCCATCACAGTCACAGTGACCGTAGGAGACGATCGTTCTTGTGCAGACTCAAATGACAATTCCGGCATAGCCATTCCACCTAACGTTCATTTACCTTGCCGATCATCTTCCTTTTCCTTCCACCTACATTTGAAATCAAGCCCAGTCCATCTCACACCGCACTTCAGGCAGAAACCACCACGTCTTGTGATCTCCATTACCGCATGAGGATTCCTGCAAGCACTCAAAACACTAGCATTCCTCACAATCCACTCAGCTTCACTCATTTCCTCTTCCATCCGTAAACCTTAGCACAAGGGAAAGAGGACGTAAACCTTATAGAGCAACTATTTTATGCGGGTGAGGGTGGTACCCCCGCAAGTTTGAAATCCATGTCCAATCGATTTCGGCCAACATCCATTCCGAAGTGAGCACTAACTTCCGCCAAGAACCATTTGACATAATGCATATATGCGATGATGCATTGCAGCAAAGCCTTAATATCCAGACCCTTAGACCATGCCAAACCCAACTCGGCATTTGTAACATGCCCAAAGCAGTGCAGCATGTTGTAAAAAAACAACACTATCCGAGCTGGCGAAAGGATGGCCTGGATCTGTACTGTGTTGAATATTATTGATATTGTTGTGGATGCGAGCGGTGGAAGGCATCACCTGTTGTTTTTCTGCAACATTTGTTGTTTTCAAGCAAAAGGCTGATTTGCTCTGCCTCTAGCCTGTGCTGGTGCGTTGCGGATGCTAGGCTTGGTGGTGATAGTCGTCAAGGGGTGCTGCAGGCTCTCGCTGGTCGCTTCGCCTGTTCAGGTGGTGTGTTGTGGTTAGCATTTAGACCCGAAGTTAGACAAAGGGCCCCCCTTACCCCCATTTAGATGGGTTATGTACTGGCCAGTGGATTGCGCGGTAGCTTGGTCTCGCGGCTTGAGCCTGCCTGGTCTGCACCGGGGCGCCGTTTGTATTGGTCGTTGCCCGGGCGTCTTCCCGCTTGTTCTGCAATCCTCTTTAGGGCTACTAACCTCAGTCGGCTTTAGATCCGCTTACAATTCAGGTAATGAACGATGTTGGCAA
>Ga0209919_1000327_pt1 | contig 24188 bp, 18 predicted proteins | sample SalPon2A_C_D2_MG_FD_185721 | JGI IMG/M metagenome (GOLD analysis project Ga0209919, IMG submission 185721) | Soil microbial communities from South San Francisco under conditions of wetland restoration - Salt Pond MetaG R2A_C_D2_MG (SPAdes)... | ecosystem: Environmental > Terrestrial > Soil >... | reverse complement strand
GAAGGATTGGTCTCAACCTAAAACAGGAGTGGGTTGAATCATTAGATTGAGATATTGCTGGAACCTGTATTGGGACTATAACCCTAACCTTTCGGTTTTCCCCTATCTAGCCCCGGAGAAACTCTTATTTTTTAGTTCAGCAACCGATATTTTCAGACCTCAAAAAATCTATAGGGACATAAATTGTTCCCTTGTGTAAATATTATCTGCAATCTTCATTCCAAAGATTTCTAAAATCCAATTATCCAGTTTCTTTAAATTTAACGATGGTGTATTTCATAATATTCAAGCAAATTTCTCAGGGTTGAAATGCATTTGAAAGTCATTCCTAAAATCGGGAATTTTATTTAGATTGAGTCTTAATTAGCTAATTAATTGATTAAATTTCCAACATAATTTTGAAATTTTATCTTAATTATAGATCACTAAATTTTGCCGGGTTTGGCACTATTTTATATAAACAATAGTGATTTATTTTTTAGAATTCGCATAATTACTGCATATGGCTTATTTTTCTATATTAGATTTTGCAATTAATAAATCAGCATTCGGATGACACAAAAAGAAAAAACAAAAAAATTTAATTTTGGATTCGATATCTTTGAAAATTTTCAGGGTATGTGTTTCGTCCTTTCCGTACAGGGAAATGTTCTGGACTCTAATAAATCGGCAAGACAATATCTTGAAAAATCAAAAGAAGAACTTGAAGAAATTGATTTTTTTGAAATGTTTGATACTACTTACAAGGAAAAAGTAGCCAATGGTATTCAAATTTGTCTTGAAAATGCAGAAAGTTATAGCCTTCCCGCACAGATTAAAGTCAATAACAATACATATTCATTCAACCTGGTTTTAACACCTTTTAATGCTCCGGAAGATCCATCAACTAAATTTCTTTTTGCCCTTGCACGGGATATTTCTGCACAAAAAAAACTTGAAGATGATTTAGTAAAATTTTATGCAGTGGCCGAAAACACGGTGAATCCCTTACAGATTACCAATCTGGAAGGCAAAATGGTGTATGTAAATAAGGCGTTTGTTGAAGCCAGTGGTTATTCCAAAGAAGAATTGATTGGCAAGAATCCAAGTATTTTTGGCAGCCACAAGCATCCAAAGAAATTCTGGCAAAATATGTGGGATACAATTTCTTCCGGCAAAGTTTGGGTAGGCGAAGTAGAAAACAAGAAAAAAAATGGTAAAGATTTTTATACACAACTACTTATTTCACCGATTCTTGATGCCAGCGGGAAAGTTGTTTCATATTTTGGAGTTCACAGGGATCTGAGTGAAAAGAAAATGCTTGAGAAACAGCTTATTCACACACAAAAAATGGAAAGTATAGGAACCCTGGCTGCCGGGGTTGCGCACGAAGTCGGTAACCCGCTTGCTTCAATTTCCGCTCTCGTACAGGTTGTTCTTCGTTCCAGCAACGATCAATTTGTTACAGAGAAATTGGGACTTGTTAAAAGTCAGGTTACAAGAATTTCAAAAATAATCAGGGACCTCGTAGATTTTTCGCGCCCTTCAAATTATGAATTGCAATTAACTGATATAAACCAGGGTGTAATTGAAGCTGTAGAAATTGTAAAAGTTGGCAAAAAAGCAAAACAAATTGAATTTCTAACCGAACTGCAAGACAAAATTCCAAACCTCCCGCTGGTTGCGGATCAAATTCAGCAGGTATTTGTAAATATTTTATTAAATGCAGTAGATGCTATCTGCGAGCCGGATAATCCTAAACAGGAAAACCAGATATTCTGTCAGACTTCTAAAACCGATGATCATGTTATTATTAGTTGTACAGATTCAGGCACGGGAATTGCAGAAGATAATATTGCAAAAATATTTGAACCATTTTTTACTACAAAAAAAGAAGGCAGGGGAACCGGCCTTGGTCTCTGGGTTAGTTACGGAATTATAAAAAGTTTTCAGGGTGACTTAAAAGTAAAAAGTGCACCGGGTGAAGGTACCACTTTCACAATTTCATTACCAATACAAGCTTAACAGAGGAACTCCAATGTCACATAGAATACTGGTCGTTGACGATGAAGAAATTATAAGGGAATCACTTTCATTTGTCTTAAAAAAGGAAGGCTATACAGTTGAAGAAGCCGAAAATGGGAAAGTGGCTTATGATAAGATACTTCAGGAAGCATTCGATCTGGTGATTACAGATCTTGAAATGCCACAAATGAAAGGGACTCAATTAATTGAAGAGATTAAAAAATTAAATATTCAAACTGCAATTATTGTAATTACTGCATTTGGTTCTCTTGATACAGCAATAACAGCCTTAAGAAACGGCGCTAGTGATTATATACTTAAGCCGGTTGAATTTGATGAACTCCTGATAAAAGCAAAAAGATTGTTTGAAGTTAAAAGTCTTTTACTCGAAAACAGAATTTTGAGAAAAGAAATTCAGAGAAATTTTGATTTTGATGATATCGTTGGTAAAAGCCCTGCAATAAGAAGAGTATACGAAATGATTCAAACTGTAGCAGAAACAGAAAGCTCAGTTTTAATTACAGGAAAAAGTGGAACAGGTAAAGAACTTGTTGCACGCTCGCTTCATTTTAAAAGCAAAAGAAAAGAAAAACCATTTATGGCTGTTAATTGTGGGGCCATAGCTGAAAATTTAATTGAAAGTGAATTATTCGGACACAAGAAAGGGGCTTTCACAGGAGCTGTTTCAGATAAGGAAGGATTAATTAAAGCGGCAGACTCAGGCACTCTTTTTCTTGATGAAATTAGTGAAATGCCTTTGCAACTTCAGGTCAAATTTTTAAGAGCGTTGCAGGAAAGAGAAATTACCCCGGTTGGATCAACTGCAACAATTCCAGTAAACGTTAGAATAATTGCATCAACAAACCGCGATCTCAAAGAAGAAATTAAAACAGGAAGATTCAGAGAAGATCTTTATTACAGACTAAATGTAATTGAAATCGCACTTCCTTCGTTGAAAGAAAGAGAAGAAGATATTCCTCTTCTTGCCGATCATTTCCTTGACAAGTATAGAAAGGAAATGAACAAAAATATAAAAGGAATTGATAGTGATGCAGTGCGTGCTATGATTGCATATGATTGGAAAGGCGAGGTAAGAGAACTTGAAAATGTAATGGAAAGAGCAGTCATTTTTGCCAAAAGCGATTTTATTGCCGTGAAAGATCTGCCTGAGAACTTTTCCCATCATTCAACCACGGTGGATTTTTCTAAGTTGGGCTCCCTGGAAGAAGCAATCAGAAAATTTGAAAAAGATTATATAGTGAAAGCTCTTGACCTCAATAACAATGATAAAGAAAAAACTTCAGAACTTTTGCAGGTTGGGCTCTCAACACTTTATAGAAAACTGAAGGAATTGGAAATTAACATTTAATAATTGATAATTTCCGCTCATTTCTCATTTCATGAAAGTCAAAACCCGGTTTTTGCAATTTCGAGAAACTAAAAGACCGGGTTTTTCATTCTCCTGAATATATTTTCTTTATTTCTGCCCTGTTTTTCCCTTTTTTAACTTTCTACCCTGTAATTGAGAATTTCTTTTTTTGGCACACAAATAGAACATAGAAATCCTGTCATAGAACATTTAAATTAAAATTTGTTGAATAGTTTGAAAAAATTAAAGAAAATACTCTTTTATAGTCCGGATTTTAATCTTTGCCTGAGTTTACTCGTTTACCTTCAGGATAAATATAATATTACGACTACAACCGATTTGTCTATTCTTGAAGCAGTATCAGAAAACTCCACAGTTGATTTGGTATTGATGGATACAGAACCTTCAGGAGTAATTGAAAAACTTTGTGAAAATATCAGAGTAAAAAATTCGGAAGTACCAATAATTCTTACTTATGTTTATAAAAATCAGTTTAATGAGTTTGAAAAAAAGATGAAAACTTTAGTTAATTCAATTTTCTATAAACCTTATGATTTAAATGAGATTGCGTTAAAAATGAATTCGCTGATGGTTCAATAGAATCATTCCTGGGGGAAGCGATGCAAAAGTTTTATAATATATTAGTTCCTACTGACCTATCAATAAATTCCACAGCTGCCCTTGACTACGCCTGCAATATTGCAAAAGATTCCGGTGCTACAATTCATTTACTGCACTGCATAGAAATTATCCCCACAATGCATAACAGAGGTCCGAAAGGCCCTAAGGCTACTCCGGATTCTTTAAATAAAGCAAACAAAGAAATAAAAAAAATTCTTGAAAATTTTCCTGCTGATAATCTGAATATTATAGAAGTAGTGAAAAGTGGAAATCCCTACGACCAGATATTAAATTACGCCAAAGACGGCAAGATCGACCTTATTGTACTTGCTACTCACGGATCTGGAAAGCTTATAAATTCTGTTATGGGGCCTGTTGCCGAAAAAGTAACAAGATATTCTGATATTTCTGTTATTTTAGTTAAATCCTCCCTCCTTTCATTGCCAAAGGGTTTTAAACAGGGCAATACTACTGCTGAAAGCTGGGCAAGATAAACTTATTTAGTTACCAAATATATCCTAATAATAAAAAAATAGATTTCTTTTTATTGATATCTTATTATATTTCTTAAGGAGATATGTTACGAAATCACCAATTGATAAAAAATTATTTTATTGGTTACTTCTAATAAATTTAGTGTGAGATATAAGTTTTGTACGTATGAATTTACTGGGAACCATTCTTTGAAAATTATTTTTAATGAATTATTGATTAAATTATTCAATTCTTAAAAAGAATTGAGATTTTTAGTCACTTTGCGGCGTTAAATATAAAAAATTAGATTACCCTTGAAGAAAAGCCATGTAATCATGTATTAATAGTTTCAGACTGTTAATAAAAAAACACCCTATTTTTATGGGAAAAATAATATCTGTAGCAATGCCTAAAGGTGGTGTTGGCAAAACAACAACTGCCATAAATCTAGCTGCAAATCTAGCTCTAACTAATAAACGCACTCTTCTGGTTGATATGGACCCTATGGGTGACTGTAATATCGGCTTGGGGATTTCTATCGGATCATATGACGGCGGGCTATTTCAATTACTAAATTATATAAAACCCATTGAACAAGTTATCTATAAAACTTCGATTGATAATTTAAGTTTCATTCCTTCAATTCTAAAAAATGCATTGGATGAAGAAAGACTATCTAAACTTTCTCACAACAATATGTACCTTAGCAATGTATTACGATCTGTTATTTTTAATTATGATTTTATCATTCTGGACTGTCCCCCCTATCTCCGTGGACTGACTACTATTGCTTTAACTGCTTCAGACTCAGTAATTCTTCCGATGAAACCAGAAATGTTTTCGTTGAATGCGGCTATTAAAATTGTTGAACATATTAGCTGGGTTAAAAAAAATTGGAATAGTTTAATAAAAATAGAAGGTATTCTTATAACTATGTATGAACCAAGAACTAAAGCTTCATCCCAGATGCAGGACAGAATATTAAATCAATTTGCCCGGTATTTATTTAAGACAATCATCCCTAAAAATACAACCCTTAATGAGGCCACTTTAAACGGAAAACCAGCTATTTTATATAACCCCACCTCTAAGGGCGCCAAAGCATATTCAGACTTGGCTAATGAAATAATTTCACGCACTGAAAATCACTTTTGATTTTTCCGCCTAAGTCCAGCAATTAAGACTAAATATGAGGTTAATTTTTGTTTTCATTTTCGGGAAATTGTGTTTTTTTAACTTCCTGAATATGAGAAGAATACGCTAAAAATTGCCAAATTGTGACTTTTATGTCCCGATATGTATGGTATAGTCTTTGAAATAAACATTGTCATAAAATATGATATTTCTTGATTTAACAACTATAGGGAAATAATAATGAAGTACATAATCAGCTATTTATTGTTTATTGTAGCAATCGTTGCTCTTTTTGGATTTGCTTTCTCATTAGCATAGTTCATTGAAAATTTGAGGCCTGTGAATTAGCAACAGGTTTTTACTGCTAATCCATATTAATAAACCATTAAATTATCTCAATCTGAAAATTTTAAGCTGTCAAAATGAACATAAATAAAACACTTTCCGGTCTGATCCTTTTAAGCTTTTTAACCCTCGGTCTGTTTTCTGTTAATTTACGGGCACAATCAAATGATGATTGTTTGATGTGCCACAGCGATAACACATTAACAACTGAAAGAAATGGAAAAGAAGTCTCATTATTTGTTGACCAGGCAATATTAAATAAATCCCCTCATGCAAAATTAAATTGTGTCTCCTGCCATGTTGGATTTGATCCGGAGGAATTACCGCACAAAGAAAATATTACCCCTGTTACCTGCGTAAATTGTCATAAAAATGCTCCGGTAAAGCATCAATTTCATCCCCAGATCTTGAAAACAAACGGCAGAGGGACAAAGGTTGGTGAAAATTGCAAAGATTGCCATGGCACACATAATATTATTTCCCCCAAGAAAAAAGGCTCCCCTTTTTACAAAACAAATATTGTAAATGGCTGCGGAAGATGTCATAAAACTGAAAAGGAAAAATTTCTTAAGTCAACACACTACCAGGCATTTAAGAAAGATCTTAAAGGAGCACCAAATTGTTTAATTTGCCACGAGTCACCAATAACTGATATTACAGTTGAACGCGATACTCTTCAGGTAAAAATTTCCCAGGAGAAATTATGTTTATCATGTCACCTGGATAATCCCGATGTCAGGGATAGAATTGCTCCAAGTACCGCATTTATTAAATCTTATGAAAACAGTGTTCACGGCAAAGCTTTAAACGGTGGAAACGCAAAGGCAGCTAACTGTGTTGATTGTCACAGTGCTCACGAAATGGAAAAGGGAACGAATCCGACATCAACAGTTTTTAAGACTAATATTCCTCATACCTGCTCGAAGTGTCATAGTACAATAGAAAAAGAATATTCAGAAAGTATTCACGGAGTTGCACTGGCCAATGGAAATCCGGACGCACCCGTTTGTACAAATTGTCACGGTGAGCACAACATTTTGAAACATAATGATCCTAATTCACCGGTGTCCGCTAAAAATGTTTCTACTCAGGTTTGTACACCATGCCACAGTTCAGTCAGGCTCACAAATAAATACGGACTTTCTGCAAACAGGCCTGAAACTTTTAAAGATTCATTCCACGGACTTGCTATTGAAGGTGGATCCACAACAGTCGCAAATTGTGCAAGTTGTCACAGTGCGCACGATATTAAACCGGCAAGCGATCCTACTTCAACTGTCTATAAAGGAAACCTGATAAAAACATGTGGAAAATGTCACCCGGGAGCCAACAAAAATTTCACAGTAGGAAAAGTTCACGTATCAATGTCAGAGAAAGATGACCCTATTCTCTACTGGATTGCAAGCGCTTACATGTTGCTAATATTTGTAGTTATCGGTGGAATGCTGATTCACAATTTACTTGATTTCATTAAAAAAGCTAAAATCAAGAAGATGAAACAGCGTGGTTTAATTAAAGAAGAACACCATGGACACGCTCTTTATCTTAGAATGAATTTGAGCGAAAGAATACAACATGTAGCTCTGCTTAGCAGTTTCCTTACTCTTGTTATCACTGGATTTATGCTAAGATTCCCCGAAACTTGGTGGGTCAGCCATTTAAGAGATTTAAGTGAATATGGATTTGAAATCCGTGGTATAATTCATAGAGTGGCAGCAGTAGTTATGGTAGCAGCTTCACTCTATCATCTCTATTACATATTGTTTACTACACGTGGCAAACAACTGGTCAAAGATCTTCTCCCAAGATATTCAGATATTACTGAAGCTATAGGAGTAGCAAAATATAATCTCGGTATTTCCAAAACCAAACCAAAATTAGATAGATTCAGTTATGTAGAAAAAGCCGAATACTGGGCCCTTATTTGGGGAACAATCGTAATGACAATAACAGGCATTATCTTATGGTTCGATAATACATTTATTGGCCTTCTTACAAAACTCGGCTGGGATATAGCCAGAACAATTCACTATTATGAAGCATGGTTGGCGTTCCTCGCAATTGTAGTATGGCATTTCTACTTTGTTATTTTTAATCCGGATGCGTACCCGATGAATATTGCCTGGCTAAAAGGCACAATTACTGAGGAAGAAATGGCAGAGGAACATCCGGCTGAATTAGAAAGAATAAAAAAGCAAAATCAGGAAGGCCAAGAAAATCGGGATAATAAAGAACAATAAAAATTAAGACTGTAATAATATCAAATTGCATAAACAATCGAATTCACCCAAATAAGTGTGGGTGAATTCGATAAAAAAGGGGTCATAAGTTGTATCATCGAAGTCTTTCTCTTTCAATATTATTTATAATACTCATCGCATTTAACTTTTCTAACGGGCAATCTAAAGACGATTGCCTGATGTGCCACGAGGACAGGACTTTAAAAGGGACCAAAAACGGAAGGTCTTTTTCTGTATTTGTAGACGCAAAAAAATTGGCTTCATCCGTACACGGTGATATTGATTGTATTATGTGTCATACAGATCTGGAAGAGACGGAATTTCCACACACTCAGGATGTAAAAAAAGCAACCTGTAATACCTGCCATGATGATGCTCAGGAAATGTATGATGAGGGTCTGCACGGACAAGCATATGCAAAAGGTGACAGACTGGCTCCAACATGCCAGACCTGCCACGGATCACATGATATAATAAAAGTAAAAGATCCTAAATCTGCGGTAGCGCCTATTAAAATTCCGTTTCTTTGTGGCAGTTGTCACAAAGAAGGAACCGCGGTTCAGAGACAAAGGAAAATCCCACAAGACCACATACTCGAAAATTATTCTGAAAGTATGCACGGGGACGGACTTCTTAAAAAAGGATTGAGCGTAGCAGCTACCTGTGCTTCCTGTCACTCCCCGCACAGAGTATTGCCGCATACAGATCCAAGATCTACAATCGCGCGGAATAATATTGCAGCAACGTGTACTCAATGTCATATGGAAATTGAGCAGGTTCACAGAAAAGTTATTAAAGGTGAGCTCTGGGAAAAACAAGCACACGTTCTTCCGGCTTGTGTTGACTGCCATCAACCGCACAAAATCAGAAGTGCATTTTATGCGCAGGGAATGGCCGATGGTGATTGTTTGAGATGTCATTCTGACGTGAATTTAAAATCAAAAAAGGATGGTCATTCTGTTTTTGTTGATTATGATAAATTGCAGGAATCTATCCATAATAAAACTGCTTGTAGTCAATGCCACTCAGGCGTTAATCAATCAAAATTAAGACCTTGTGAGGGAATAACAGCTAAAGTTGATTGTGCTTCTTGTCACGCTGAAGTTGGTGAAGAGTATAAAATCAGCACACACGGTAAACTTCATGCCAAAAACGACAGCAACGCACCGTTTTGTTCAGACTGCCACGGTACTCATTATGTACTTGGAAAAAAGAATACCAAGTCACCAATATTTTCACCGAATATCCCTACTCTTTGTGCAAAATGTCATAGGGAAGGAGAAAAAGCTGCTGTAAAATATGACGGACCGGAAAAAAACATTATAAATAGTTATGTAGAAAGTATTCACGGGAAAGGATTATTAAAAAGCGGACTCACTGTAACTGCAACCTGTACAAACTGTCATACTGCACACCGTGAGTTACCACACACAGATCCACAATCGAGCATAAATAAAGACAACGTGGCAAAAACATGTGGTGCATGTCATTATGGAATTGAAGCCCAATTTGAAAAAAGTGTGCATTCTTCCACGGTTACCAAAACTGATAAACCGTTGCCAGTTTGTAATACATGCCACAGTGCGCACCAGATAAGTAGGACTGACCAGGCAGGATTTAGAATGGAAATAATGAATACCTGTGGTAACTGTCACAAAGAAATTGCAAAAACATATTTTGATACTTACCACGGAAAAGTTTCACAACTAGGATATTCAAAAACCGCAAAATGTTACGACTGCCACGGTTCGCACGATATACTTCCTACAACAGATCCTGCTTCTCACTTAAGCAGAGAAAATGTTTTGACTACCTGTCAAAAATGTCACCAGACGGCAACGAAACAATTTGCCGGATATTTTACACATGCGACTCATCACGACCCTGAAAAATATCCCTGGCTGTTCTGGACTTTCTGGGGAATGACCGGTTTGCTGTTAGGAACATTCGTAATAGCCGGTGCACACACACTATTGTGGCTCCCACGTTCACTTCAATACAAACGTGAACTAAAAAAGAAAAAAGAAGAAAAAGAGAAAGAACGATTTAATAATTCTAATATGGATTCAAAAGAATAAAAAATGGAACGAGCTAAACAAGAAAAGATGGAAGTGCAGAGATTTACCAGGCTGCAACGTATTTTGCATATTTTAATGATTGTAAGTTTTTTAAGTCTTGCTCTCACCGGTATGACTCTAAAATTTGCATATACAAAATGGGCTTATATATTATCACACATACTTGGTGGTTTTGAATCAACGGGATTCATACACAGATTTGCCGCTGTTATTATGCTCGGTGTGTTTGTAACCCATTTGATTAATCTTTATAGATCAATGAAAAAAGAAAATAAGTCTGTATTACAGCTAATTTTCGGTCAGGACTCGATGATGTTCAATAAAAAAGACTGGCTTGATTTTAAAGGTTCTATGAAATGGTTTTTGGGAAAAGGTGAAAGACCCGATTACGGGCGTTGGACTTACTGGGAAAAATTTGATTATTTTGCAGTATTCTGGGGAATATTTGTAATTGGTTCAACAGGGATGTCATTATGGTTCCCGGAATTTTTCACAAGGTTTTTCCCCGGGTGGGTAATAAATGTTGCTACTATCATCCATAGTGATGAAGCATTGCTTGCAACCGGTTTTATTTTTACTGTACATTTTTTCAATACGCATTTACGACCCGAGAAATTTCCGATGGATATTGTTATTTTTACCGGCAGAATCGATCTGGATGAATTCGAAATAGAAAGACCGGCTGAATATAAAAGATTAAAAGATGCAGGGGAACTTGATAATTATATGGTCGAACCCTACCAGCCAATAGTTATCAGAGCAATTAAATTCTTTGGTTGGGCTGCTTTAAGTATTGGATTTAGTATTATCATCTGGATAATTTATGCAATGCTTTTCGTATACAGATAATTTATAAATCTAAAACATTGATAACATAATGAAAAAAAGATTTCCTGATTCGTTTTACAACCCCATTACATTTGCAGGTGCTATTACAGCTTCCGTAAGTTTTGGACTAATTTTATTCCTTACAATTCTGGATGCAACCTCGGCAGAGGAAAACCCTTATCTTGGAATTATTACCTTTATCATTTTCCCTTCAATTTTGGTTGTTGGCTTAGGCCTCATTGCCTATGGAATTTACAGAGCTCATAGACAAAAAATTAAGGGAACTTTTACAGCAAGTTCTTTCCCTGTCCTTGACTTAAATGATCCTAAGCATAGAGTTTCTTTCACATTTTTTGCTGTTGGAACAATTTTATTTTTGGTCTTTACTGCATTCGGAAGTTTTAAAGCTTACGAATATACTGAAACAGTGGAATTCTGCGGTACTGTTTGTCATAACGTAATGAACCCTGAGTACACGGCTTACAAAAACTCACCGCATTCCCGCGTTGCCTGCGTACAATGTCACATAGGTAGCGGAACAACGTGGTATGTAAAATCTAAAATATCGGGTGCATACCAGGTGTACTCTGTACTCTTTCATAAATATTCAAAACCGATTCCCACACCAGTAGAAAATTTACGCCCTGCTCAGGGAACTTGTGAACAATGCCACTGGCCAAAGAATTTTTTTAGCGAAAAGAAAGTCGATTTTCACTATTACTTATCCGATAAAGCTAACACATCATCAAGCCTTACAATGCTTTTAAAAATTGGTGGTGGAAATAGTGAAATGGGAACAAGTGCCGGAATTCACTGGCATATGAATATAGACAATACTATTATGTACTATCCTTCTGATAAATCACGGCAGGATATTCCCTGGGTAAAAATAACTTCAAAAGAAACTGGAAAAACCGAGATTTATAAATTAAGAGATTTTGACGCCAAGAATATGCCTGCAGATAGCCTAAGAAAAATGGACTGTATCGATTGCCATAACAGACCATCACATATTTATAATCCACCCGACAAGATGGTTAATCGTTACATGTCTCTGGACAGAATTGATCCAAAATTACCTTATATTAAAAGTGTTGCGGTTGACGTACTGGATAAGCCCTACTCAACAAAACCAATTGCTTTAGACAGTATTAAACTGGGAATTCAAAATTTTTATATTTCAAACTTTCCTCAATTAGCAAAATCTAAATCGGCTGAAATAGAACAAAGTATAAAATACATTCAGGATATTTATAAGAACAACTACTTCCCTTCTATGAATGTAAGCTGGAAAGGATTTCCTAACAATATTGGCCATACCTACGCACCTGGTTGTTTCCGATGTCACGATGGAAAACATTATTCTGAAAATGGAAAAATGATTTCAAATAATTGTAATATATGTCACACCATTATTGAACAAAAGACAGACGACGGAAAAGAACTGGTATCTTTAAAAGGACTGGAATTTCAACATCCTGTTGACCTCGGAAATTCCTTAAAAGATGAAAGCTGTGTTGATTGTCATTCCGCTAAAAAGAGTGACAATCTCTGATAAAATATAATGCAAAAGGAGTATATCTTTATACTCCTTTTGATAACAGCATTAACTCTTTGAAATATTCCTCTAATTACTGACTAAAATATTCTCCTATTATAGTTAACCGATAGAATAATTAATTCTTTTAGATTAATTATTCCTATTGAGCTATTTTCATTTCCAACAAACAGGGGTCATTTGTTATGGAAGAGAATCCCAGTAGTCAAGGCCAAACAAGCAGAAGAGGCTTTCTGAAATATCTTCTCACAGGCGGATTAATTGGTTTTGCCGCCTCAATATTTTACCCACTTTTCTCATATCTCAAACCTCCCAAACAAACAGAAGTTGAGGTTTCCAGCGTTCTTGCAGGAAAAATCACTGACTTTGAGCCGGATAAAGGAAAAATAATAAAGTTCGGCAGCAAGCCTGTAATTCTTATCAGGTTGAAGGATAAAACTTTTCGGGCTTTTGAAGCAACTTGCACTCATCTTGCCTGCACTGTTCAGTTCAGAAGTGATCTGGGTGTTATCTGGTGTGCCTGCCACAATGGAAAATACGATCTGAATGGGCGCAATATATCCGGACCACCTCCTCGTCCACTTACTGAATACAGTGTGATTCAAAAAGGCAAAGAAATTTACATATCAAAAAACGCGTAAAATATTATGAAAAATTTATTACAAAAATTCTACAAATGGGTTGATGAACGCGTGGAAGTAAAAGGGCTTGTTGAATATATGGGGAAAAAATACGTCCCTGTTCATCGTAACTCAATCTGGTACTATTTCGGGGGAGTTTCATTGTTCCTGTTTATCATTCAGGTGGTAACGGGAATATTACTTTTGTTTTATTATAAAGGCAGTTCAGATCTCGCATTTGAAAGTGTAAAATTTATTATGTCCAAAGTTCAGTTTGGATGGCTTGTTCGATCAATACACGCATGGTCTGCTAATCTTTTTATACTTTCTATCTTCATTCATATGTTTAGTGTTTATTTTGAAAAATCCTACCGTTATCCGCGTGAAATGACCTGGGTAACTGGATTTATTATGTTCCTGCTGGCATTATTTTTCGGTTTCAGCGGATACCTCCTTCCCTGGAATGAACTTTCCTTTTTTGCAACCAGGGTAGGTTCTGATATTGCCGGAGCTGTTCCCATAATTGGTCCTCCACTTAAAACTTTTATCAGAGGAGGAGAAGATGTTACAGGAGCAACTTTATCAAGATTATTCGGATTTCACGTTGCTTTACTGCCGGGTATTTTTACAATAATTCTCGGAATTCATCTTATACTAATTCAAAGGCAGGGTATAAGTGAGCCGCTTCACATGGAAAAGAAGAAAGAAAAAGAAAAAAAGAAAATGCCTTTCTTCCCTAATTTCATGCTGCGTGATCTTCTGCTCTGGTTAATAGTTCTGAATATTCTTGCTATACTTGCTGTTTACTTCCCTGCCGAACTTGGCCACAAAGCAGATCCATTTTCATCCGCCCCGGCGGGTATTAAACCCGAATGGTATTTCCTCTTTATGTTTCAGACACTAAAATATTTCCCTGGACATGTATTATTTATTGAAGGGGAAGTACTGGGAATCTTACTATTTGGTGCTGCAGGACTTCTCTGGTTACTCGTCCCGTTCTGGGATCGAAAGAGCGCCAGAGGTGAACATAATCGCCTTATTAATTACCTGGGAATTTTTGCCGTTATGTTCATCATAATCTTAACAATTTTGGGGTGGGTGTCATGAAAAATTTATTAACAGTTCTTATAATTTTAACACTCTGCAGTGTCACCTACGGAATGCAAGCATCCTCCAAAGATCAATGCTATAATTGCCACGCACAGTTGGGTGGAGAACCAGCGGAGCTATTTAAGTACGATATCCATCATAAAGTTGGTCTATCCTGCAGTGACTGCCATGGAGGGAATAGGAATTCAGATGATATGGAAGCTTCGATGGATAAAAAGAGAGGATTTATCGGAGTTCCAAAAGGTGATGGAATTACTGAAGTATGTATAAAATGCCATGCATCGGAAGAAAAAATGGCTGCTTATGGATTTAAGATTCCAACAAATCAATTTGAATTACTAAAAGCCAGTGTGCACGGAGGTCTTTCTACAAACGGGAAAGATAGAATTGTTCAATGTATTACATGTCACGGCGCTCACGGAATTGTAAAAGTAACTAATCAACGTTCACCGGTTTATCCATTGAATGTTCCTAAAACCTGTTCAAAATGTCATAGCAACTCAGTGTTTATGAGAAATTATAACCCAGGTCTGCCGATTGATCAATATGATAAATACAGAACAAGTGTACATGGAATTCTTAACTCAAAAGGAGATCCAAAACCTGCTGAGTGTGCAAGCTGTCACGGAAGTCACGGAATAAAATCCACAAAGGATTTAAACTCTAGCGTTTACCCTGTAAATCTTCCATCCACTTGCTCAAAATGCCATAGCGATAAAAAATATATGGCTAAATACAAAATCCCAACCGATCAGTATGAAAAATATTCAAAAAGTGTACACGGCATCGCACTACTGAAGAAAAAGGATCTTGGCGCTCCTGCATGTAATAGCTGCCACGGAAACCATGCCGCAACGCCTCCGGGAATTTCATCTATTTCAAAAGTATGCGGTACCTGCCATGCACTTAATGCAGAATTGTTTGCTTCAAGTCCGCACAAAAAAGCATTTGATGAAAAGCATTACCCCGAATGTGAAACCTGTCATAGCAATCATCTGATAATAACAACAACCGATAAATTGCTCGGCACATCTAAAGATGCGGTTTGCACCAAATGTCACACACAGGAAAAATTACCGAAAGGATATTTAGCAGCAAAAGATATGCGAAATATGATTGACAGTCTTAAGAGCGCACAAATGTTTGCTTCAAAATTGATTGATGAAGCAGAACAAAAAGGAATGGAAATAGAAGATGAGAAATTCCATTTAAGAGATGCACATCAGGCTGTTTTAGAAGCAAGAACCGCGGTACATTCTTTTGACAGGAAGAAATTCGACGAGATTGTTGTAAAAAAAGGGCTTTCGGTTACAACGGAAGTAATAAAAGATGCCAGGGCTTCCATAGATGATTATTATTTCAGAAGAAAAGGCCTTGGCGCTGCTCTTATTATTACAATTCTTTTAGTAATTGGTTTGTACTTGTTCATCAGAAACTATGAGAAAGAACAAAAAAATAATTTATAGTAAAAATTAAATATTATTCTCTGTGCTACTATACCTGCTGATTTACGAATATAGTATCATTGCTACGGTATTATTTCCATTTAAGGAGAGGCATTATGAATTCTCTTTCCCAGGATCAGGACAGTAATAAGATCATCAAGCAATTGAATAAACTTGATAAAAGGATTTCCAGAATCGAAAAACATCTGGAACTTTACGGTAAAGAAACCACCACAGAATCTTCTGAAATTATAGTTGAAGAAACAATAGTTATCAAGAACAAAGAAGATGATGAAGACAAACTGGAATTTGAGATCGGCCAGTTCTGGTTTGCAAAAATTGGAATTATAATTTTCTTTATCGGTATTGCGTTCCTAATGTCCTTCCCTTTCGAGCATATTTCAGTAATTGCTGATATTATATTTGGTTATTTATTATCAATTGTTGTGTTTTTCATTTCCCGTCACTGGCGGGAATCTTATTCTCACCTCTCCGGGTACCTGCTTGGAGGCGGACTCTTTCTTTTCTTCTTCACAACTTTAAGGCTCAAATTTTTCGGAAATGATGTACTCATTACAGGGACTGCATTAGAAGTAGTACTTCTTTCTATAGCAACCGGAATAAGTTTCTGGATTGCATTAAAAAGAGATTCAAATTATCTAATTCTATTAAGTTTAGCCCTTGGTTATGTAACTGCAATTGTAAGTGAGAACCCATATTCAATATTTGTTTTACTGACAATTATTTCATCAATATCAGTTTACTTCAAACTAAAGCGTAACTGGCAGCCATTCTTATTTACGGGGATACTTTTAACTTATTTCACGCACTTCCTTTGGTTTATGAATAATCCGATATTAGGAAATACACTGGAACCGGTTCATAAACCGGCGATTAATCTTTTATTCCTTTTGATCTATTCAATAATCTTTGCAATGGGTAACAGGCTAAGAAAAGAGCCATATCCGGAAGACACACCAGTAATATTTGGTACAATTCTGAATGCCGCCGGCTGTTACGGAATATTTTTGCTAATTACTTTTATTACAGATGCCGGCACCAATTCAATTTATCATCTTCTGGCCTCTATTACTTTTCTATCTCTTGCAATACTATTCTGGCAAAAAGAAAAAAGCAGGTATTCAACATTTGTATATGCAATGCTCGGTTATTTTGCATTGAGTGTTGCAATAATTTACCAGGTCAAATCACCGGGATTTTTTATTTTACTTTGCTGGCAAAGTGTAATCGTAATTTCAACAGCGATCTGGTTCAGATCAAAATTTATAATTCTTGCTAATTTTGTTATCTACATACTGATTATTGTCTCATATCTTGTATTAGACGGAAAAATAAGCGGCACCAGCATTAGTTTTGGTATTGTAGCATTAATAAGTGCGAGAATATTAAACTGGAAAAAGGACCGGCTGGAATTGACTACGGAACAAATGAGAAACGCTTATTTACTAACTGCGCTTGCAATAATTCCATATGCATTGTTCCATGCAATGCCGGCCGGCTGGGCCAGCGTTTCCTGGATAGGTGTTGCAATTGTTTATTATGTATTGAGCGTACTATTAAAGAGCAAAAAATATCGATGGATGGCCCTTTCTACATTAGGTTTAACTGTCGGCTATGTTTTTGTGATTGGAGTAACAAATGAGGATCCTGTTTACAAGATAGTTTCATTTCTCGCCCTCGGATTTGTAATGTTAATAATTTCAATTTTATATTCCAAGATGAAAAAGGGCAGACAAAAAACACAACAAGTTGAATAATTTTTCCTGTTAAAACGTTACTAAACATCAGTTTGATAAGAATGCTAAATTTCTTATTATTAGTTACGTTTACTGAATTTCTTAATCATTCAGATAAAAGTTGAACAAAAATTCACTTGAAAGAAAAAACTTTTAATAAGACATACACTTCCCTGTCAAAAAAAGCATCCGCGCTGTTTGAACGCGCCAGAATGACTGAACATACCTTTATGATTATCCTTGCAATCATAATTGGTATTCTAGGAGGATTTGGCGGAATTGGCATAAGGTGGATGATAAAGTTTATTTCTGATATTTCTTATCCCGGCCCGGGAAACATTTTACAAAACATTTTTGCAACATCCTGGTACTGGATTATTATAATTCCGGTAATTGGCGGAATGATAGTAGGTCCGATAATATACTTTTTAGCCCCGGAAGCAAAAGGCCACGGAGTTCCTGAAGTAATGCAGGCAATTTTGCTTAAAGGCGGAAATATCAGGCCGCGTGTGGCATTTATAAAAGCGATTGCCTCTGCAATTTCGATCGGAACAGGTGGGTCGGTAGGACGAGAAGGCCCGATTGTACAGATTGGTTCAAGCCTTGGTTCAACAGTTGGTCAATTCTTTCATGTTCCCAGCAAAAGATTAAAAACCCTTGTTGGTTGTGGAGCTGCAGCCGGTATTGCCGCCGCATTTAATGCACCCATCGCCGGAGCATTATTTGCTGTAGAAATTATATTAATGGATTTTGCAGTTGCTCAATTCTCCCCTATCGTAATTTCCTCTGTAATGGCAACTGTAATTTCACATACATTCGAAGGAAATTTAGTAGCGTTTCTTGTACCGAAGTATCAGCTTGCATCGCCCTACGAAATCATTTTTTATTTTGTACTCGGCGCTATCAGCGGACTCGTTTCATATGCCTTTATAAAATTACTTTACTTTTCAGAAGATATTTTTGACAACAAATTCAAAGTTCCTGAATATATTAAACCGGCAGTAGGCGGATTGATTCTTGGGCTGGTTGCTCTTTTATATCCTGAAATTATGGGGGTAGGTTATGAAACAATAAACCTGGCATTGAGAGGCGATATGCTCTGGTATATTGCTTTTATTCTGGTATTTGCAAAAATATTTGCTACTGCTGTAACACTTGGTTCCGGTGGATCGGGTGGTATTTTTGCTCCTTCTTTATTTATGGGTGCCATGCTCGGCTATTTTTTCGGTTCGTTTGTACATCAGACATTTCCTTTAATCACAGCAACTCCAAATGCATATGCGCTGGTAGCAATGGGCGGACTGGTAGCAGGAACAACAAGAGCACCGATTACGGCTATCATAATTGTATTTGAACTTACAAACGATTACAGGATTATTCTTCCTTTGATGATAACCTGTATTATTAGTATGATTATTTCTTCCAGGTTGTCACGTGAATCCATTTACACTTTGAAATTGCTACTCAGGAACATAAATATTAAAGAAGGTACAGAAACAAATGTAATGGAATCAATCTTTATAAAAGATGTTTACACACACGATTTCAAATCAATTTATGTTACTGATAATTTTAACCAGGTTATAAATAAAATAATTAAAGGCAAAGGCCCGGAATTTCCAGTCATTGATGAAAACAGCAATATCAGGGGAATGATTTCGATAAACGATTTAAAAGAATATCTTTATGATCGTGAAACTCTCCAAAATATTCTTATTGCAGGAGACATTGCAAATACTAATTTCAGGATGGTAAGCACAGAAGATAATTGTAAAGCCGCGCTTGATATTATGTCAAAATTTGATTGTGAAGGACTGCCTGTTTTCGATAAGAATAAGCCAAATGTTGTCATAGGGATGCTCTGGAGAAAAGACATTCAGGACGCATATCAGAAAGCTATTGAGGCAAGGGATTTAACCTCAAGTCTTGCAAGCAGTATAGTAATGAAAGAGGATGAGCCGCAAGTACACTTTATGGAGGGTTATTCAATTGCAGAAGTTAAACCGCCAAAATCATTCGTTAACAAATCCATTAAAGAACTGAATATCAGAGCCAGATATGGTGTAGAAGTTCTTTCCATAAAAACAAAGGAAGGACGTTCAGAAAAGATAAAAGCAATACCAAATGCAGATTATACATTCAAAGAAAATGATACACTTGTTATTGCCGGTGAAATAAGAAATATAAACCTTTTGAAGAACCTTGATTAGTTCAATTGCCCGGTAAGATCTTTTTCCCTTATTCTGCTATGACTTGCCTGCCACTTAACTTTCCCACTTTCATTTAGCCAGATAGCCTGTGGAGATTCGTGCCTGATGTTAAATTCTTCTGAAATTTCACGCGATAGTGGCCTTGAATCGATTACGTTTATTTTTACTGCGATAAGTTTGGTATCGTCGGGTAAATTATTAAACCATTCATTAAATGATTTTTCAACAAAGTAGCTTACCGGACAGACCGGGCTATATTTAAATATTACAACCTGGTAGCCTTCATTATTTTTATTTTGTTTTTCTTTTAAACTTTCAGAATCAAAAACTTCAACTAATTCCTTCAATGCAGTCCTCAGAGTAATTAAGAATTTCTTTCCACAAAATTAAAGAATTATTAAAAGAAATTCTTAAGTATATACCCTTTTTGTTCGAGCAACGATGCATTTTTCTCCAGGAATTCTGTAATCAATTCCATTGGGATGACTTTTGCTATTCCATATTTTAGATCTTCTTTTTCTACAGCATAAGCATTACCATTATAAGGTACCACACTACTGTATTGGATATTATTTTGTAATTTCTCAGGCTGTAAAACATAATGGATTTCTTCCGGAACAGCCCTGATGATTCCCACAAATTCAAAATTAGGAATTCCATCCCTGATGCTGAGTACAACACCACCGCTGAAACCTCTGTTAACAACTGCGTCAATTAAAAATGAACCTTTATTGTCATAATTAGGACTACTGACAATTGCTTTTGAAACCATCTTATAATTCATCGGGTAACCAAAGACATAAACGAATGTTCCCCATTCAAGGTCTTTAGCCTTACCTTTTGGATAAGGGAAAACCGGGAAATTATTATTATCCAGCGCTGAGAATGATTTTCCTAGCAAAGCAATATCATTTACCCTGTCACGGGCAATAATATCCATATCCCCATTACCCGGGAATCCTGCCGCAAAGATTAATTGATTTTCCCTTATAGAAACACTCTCAAGGTATTCAGTAAATTTGCCATCTCTATCTGTGTAATAACTCAGAATCGTATCCGGGAAACTCACAACGTGTGCACAGGTTAACAGCCCAACCTCACCATTTTGAGAATAAATTGTAGTTGCAGTACCAGAGCTGCTCTTGTCAAAATAGCCGATGCTATTTGAATTATTTTCCAGGGTGGTTTCATTAAGCTCTGATCTTTTTATATTGCTGCCCCTGTTAAAAATATAGGCTTTATAAAATGCTATACTGTTAACTCTGTTAACTGTTTTGCTGATCTGTTCCAGTTCTTCTGAACTCCCTTTGTACGGAAATTCACTGTCATATTTACCATCACTTAATGTTGGATAAACTGTCTTGTATATGGTGGAGGAACAACCTGAAAGAATTGGAAGTAATAATAAAACGAGAGAAATAATTAAAATATGTGATTTTGAAGTTTCCATCGTTCCCTCTATAAAAATATATAGGCTGCAGAAATACCCCTGAAGCCTTTGCTAAGATATGAATTAAGCCCTGTGAAAATCAACATATAAGTTTCTTTGACATTGTAAGACTCAAAAATTGTTAATAATGCCCAAAATCAAATATTTTTGTTTACACTTACAATTATTATTTTGTAGCTGAAAATATCATAGAAAAGAAATCTTAAATGATAAAACGACTATCCGTAGCTGTAATTATTATTACTACTTTTTATGCCTTTAATTTATTCCCGCAAAGTAATAATGGGCATCGGAATCATAATTCAAAAAGATTTTTACCCGGTTTCCATATCAGCAGTCACTACGCCGAGCAGGTAATGGAATTCAGCATGGAACCGGAAATAAAGGTCACCATTAATGCCCCTTCACCACAAATTTTTGATCCCTCTAAAAAAGTGATGCTGATATTTTATGGACTTCCGAATTTTAATACTACAGCACAAACTATCGGAAAGAAATTGCATGAAAATCACAACTGGCATTTTAATATTCAGCATATTGGCGCACAAACCAGATTTTTAAGACTGCAAAGAAAAAACTATAATATAGTTGTAGCCTATCTTGAAACAGGCAGGCAAAGCTGGCCGTGGTGGAGAAATTCTTTTCCGAATCCTGATGCAATAATTCATTCTGTAGCAGATTCAGTAATGAATTTATTTAAGAATTTTGATACAGAAGTTGTGTTGGACGGGCACAGCGGCGGAGGAAGTTTTATTTTCGGATATATCAATAGCCTTAAATCTATACCGGATAATATTAAAAGAATAGCTTTCCTGGATAGCAATTACGATTTTGAAAATGCACTCGGCCATGGTCGTAAATTAATTAGCTGGCTAAAAAGCTCTGATGACCATTTTCTGGATATAATTTGTTACAACGATCAGGGAGTGAAAGAAAATGGCAAAGTTTTTATGAATAAAACTTCCGGTACATTTTATAAAACCGGCCTGATGAAAAAAACTTTTGAAAGAGAATTCAGATTTACGGCGGAGAAAGATACTGCTTTTGAGGTCTATAATAAATTTACTGGCCTTAACAGCAGGCTGCAGATAATTTTTGTTGAAAATCCCAAGAAATTAATTCTGCACACCGTGCTTGTTGAAAGAAACGGATTTATACAAAGCATAAACTCCGGTACCGGGTTTGAAGGAAAAGGTTACCAGTTTATGGGCGCCCACGCGTACAATAAATGGATCACGAACTAGCGTATAGTCAATTAGCTCCGCCATAGGCGGGCAAGCGTACAGCGTATAGTTTTTTGAAATGTCACTGAATAAAACTATACGCTATTAAACTGGACGCTATATAACTAAAAAACGAGAAAAAATTGGATATTTCAGCTAAACTTAGTGAAGTGAAAGAGGGGTTTCACAAGTCATTCTGGGTCGCGAATATTATGGAGCTTTTTGAAAGGCTTGCGTATTACGGCCAGCAGATTGTATTCATGGTTTACATGCGTAATAAGCTTGGATTTTCAGAAGCACAGGCCGGCCAGCTTTCAGGAATTTTCGGCGGGTTGATTTACCTTCTCCCTATCCTTGGTGGTACGCTTGCAGATAAATGGGGATTCAGAAAGGCATTTAATGTTTGCTTCACAATTCTTGGCCTCGGCTATTTTCTGATCGGATCGGTCGGGATGCCTGCTTTCTCGGGTATCTACGGAAATATGGACCAATACTGGCTGATAATGGCATTTCTTATCTTCACGGCTATTGGTGGATGTTTCATAAAACCATCCGTACTTGGAACTGTAGCAGCCGGGTCAAAGCCAGAAACAAAATCACTTGGATTTGCAATTTATTACTGGCTTGTAAATATCGGCGCAATGATTGGCCCTACAATTGCCTACTTTGTAAGAGACAGCATAGGATATGAATTTGTTTACATGGTCTCCGCAATTTCCTGCTTCGCTATGTTGATTGTAAACCTGTTATTTTATAAAGATATCAAAAGTGAAATCACCGTTCCGGTTGAATCGCTCGGAAAAAAGATCAAGAATCTTTTTGTAGTCTTAGGCAACTTCAGATTCATGATCTTTCTGCTTATTTATTCCCTTTACTGGATAATCTTCTGGCAGGAATATATAATAATTCCATATTATATCACCGACTTTATCGGCAAAAACGCGCCTTATGAAATTATTCAATCATGGGGAGGGGCCGGAGCGATAATACTTTTTCAGATACCTATAAACTGGCTGACGAAAAAACTACCTACCGAGAAAGCAATACTTACAGGATTTTTTGTATCTAGTTTAATCTGGGTAATAATTGCGATACATCCGAGCATAATTACAATTGCGGCCGGGGTAGTTTCTTTCTCGATTGGAGAAATGACACAGGCTCCACGCTATTATGAATATATTTCTGAAATAGCTCCTGCCGGACAGCAGGGATTATACCAGGGATATGCTTTCCTCCCAATTGCTATTGCAAGGTTTGTCGGGGACCCAATTGGCGGGTGGCTTTATGAAACAGCGAAGGATACCAACAATATGAATCTTGTCTGGTTTTCTTTAATTGGAGTGGGTATCCTGGCAACGTTATTAATGTATCTTTATAATAGATTTTTAGCTGTTAAAACCGCTTAGGATTCTTTGTCCAACCCCTAACGGGGTTGTAATTTTTGTTTTTATGGATATTTTTTATAAATATTCAACCGCTAATGCGGTTGTTTTTTTAATTTTGCCAAGTATTCATTCATAAAGATATAATGAGATTTGTGACCTGAAAAGATTTGCGCTATGAAAATTGATTCCGTAACGTTAAGCGCCAAAATATGTTTGATGAGCCCGACGCGACTTAAGTCGTTGGTTAACGGTTTGCTTCAGATACCTGCCTGACGATTAATTTTTTAGTACTTAGTTGCCTTAATTTTTTTCAACAATGAAAATCCTAAATAAATCA
>Ga0209919_1000324_pt1 | contig 24313 bp, 25 predicted proteins | sample SalPon2A_C_D2_MG_FD_185721 | JGI IMG/M metagenome (GOLD analysis project Ga0209919, IMG submission 185721) | Soil microbial communities from South San Francisco under conditions of wetland restoration - Salt Pond MetaG R2A_C_D2_MG (SPAdes)... | ecosystem: Environmental > Terrestrial > Soil >... | reverse complement strand
TATCTTCTGCATTTATAATCTGGTCTACTTTAATTTGTTGTGCGGATGAATTGGGAATAAAATCTTTGATTAAATCATTTTCAATTACTAATGAGTGGTCGGTTAACACTGAAATATCGGAGAGCTCTTTCCCTCTTTTTACATTTTTACCTTTCGTGTCAACTGTAATAATTTGTGAGGGATGTAACAGAAGTTTTAACATAAATGTATTTGAATAATTATCACTTGTAGATATTTATTTTTTCGTTTACAACACGCGCTTCACTATATCCGAGTTGCTTAAGTTTAAAATTAAGATCATTCGCTGCGGAGATTTGAGTGAAATCTCCAACTTCGATCCTGTAAAATGGAGGATCAAATATTATATAAATATGACGGTGATTTGTCTTATTGTACAATTCAGATCTTAAACTGTCTGCATTTGCCAAATTATCTGTTGATAATACCTGTACTCTGAAACCATTTACTGTATTTATCACTGTATCATTATTACTGGAAGATTCTACGGTAGTATTGTAATCATACCAGGCATTTATGCTTTCGATAGTAATAGGTCGTTCGTTAGTTTTTAGATCTATTTTTGTTTTATAGGCACTTATATCAAAGGTTTCATTAAGATTTTCTGAATTCTTTGGCTTCTTTTCCTTTCCCTTTTCATATCTTGTAGCAGTAGATGAGCCGCAACTCATTATAAACAAAGCAATTGTAGCAATAAGTAATAATTTCACAGTCTTTGGGGATATCATAATAATTACATTTGTGATTTGTTGGCAAATATAAGATTAATAACTGAATACTAAAAGTGACAAATTATCATCATTTGATGGCATTTATTTCAATATATGCTAAACCTTACTAACTAAATCTAGACCTCCAATCAGAGTTGTTATTAGTAAGTCATGGGCAAAGATTTTTTTGAGAAAAAGCTTATTTTTTCGTAAATTGTAATATTCACTAAAAATAATTTGGCCAACCATGTCATCAAAAAAATATAAAGTTCTTTTTGTAACATCCGAAGTTGTACCATTTGTAAAAACTGGGGGACTTGCTGATGTATCAGCTGCTTTGCCACAAATGCTTGCTGAAATGGGGCACGAAGTAAGAATTCTGGTTCCGAAATACGGGGCCGTGGACGAAAGAAAGTTTAAGATTCACGAAGTTGTAAGATTAAAAGATATTCAGATTAATATTGGTGATAAAGAAGTACTCTTTTCACTAAAATCCTGTTTTCTGCCGGGGCAGAAAGTAAGAGTACAGATTTATTTTCTGGATAACCAGGAATATTTCGGAAGCCGAAACAGTCTTTATATAGATCCGATGACAGGCAAAGATTATCCTGATAATGATGAGAGATTTGTGCTTCTCGCAAATTCAGTATTTGAGTTGATTTCTAAACTTGGCTGGATACCTGATATAATACATTGTAATGATTGGCAGTGTGGTTTAATTCCTGCTTATCTTAAAAATAACTATAAAGATGATCCTGCATTTACAAAGTTTAAGACTTTGTTTACAATCCATAATCTTGCATACCAGGGAGAATTTCCGAAATCATCTTTTAAAAAACTGGGATTACCTGAAGAATTGAATTCTGATAAAGGAATTTTAAATAAAGGTAAAATCAATTTTATGAAGAGCGGGTTACTTCACGCTGACGTTATCAATACTGTAAGTGAAACATATGCTAATGAAATAAGAACGGATGATAAAATTGGTGCTGGCTTAAAGGACGTACTGGCAAAAAGGAAAAATGATCTTTATGGAATTGTAAATGGAATTGATACCAAGGTCTGGAACCCTGAAAAAGATAAAGCGCTTCCAAAAAAATATTCTATTAAAAATATTGAAAGTAAATTATTGAATAAAAAAGAATTGACAGAAAAATTCGGTTTTGAATATGACGAAAACATTCCGATTATTGGTGTAATATCCCGTTTGTATGATTCAAAGGGCGTTGATCTTATCAGCAAATCTTTACCAGCCTTAATGAAATTAAATATACAAATGGTATTACTTGGTACCGGAGATAAAAAATATCACACATTGTTTGAAAAAACTGCTAAAAAGTATCCTGGTAAATTTGCCTGCTATCTCGGTTTTAATGATGAACTTGCTCACCTTATTGAAGGAGGGGCAGATTTATTCCTGATGCCTTCAAAATATGAGCCTTGCGGATTAAATCAGATGTACAGTCTGATGTATGGAACTGTGCCTGTTGTAAGAGAAACAGGAGGTCTTGCTGACACTGTGAAAAAATATGAACCTGGTTCTAATGATGGAAATGGGTTTATGTTCAAGAAATATAACGCCACAGATATGGTAAAAGAGATCAAGAGGGCACTTAAGATATTTCAGGATCAAAAAGAATGGGCTAAAATTATAAAAAATGGGATGAAATCTGATTTTAGCTGGAACTCTTCTGCTAAAAAGTATGTGGAATTATACAAAACTGTGATAAATAATAATTGATGCATAATTTTGCCGTATTTTTAGATAGAGACGGGACTTTAAATGAAGATCCCGGTTATTTGGGAGATCCTGAAAAATTAAAGCTGTTTCCTGGAACCGGCAAAGCACTTTCTATGTTAAAAAATAAATTAAATTTTAAGTTAATTGTTATATCCAATCAATCGGGTATCGCCAGAGGATTACTGACTGATGAAAATGTAATAGCAGTAAATAACAGAATTAATGAGCTCTTAATACCCGATGATGTAATGATTGACGCTTTTTTTTATTGTCCCTTTCATCCTGATTTTAGCGATCCAAAAGATTGTACTTGCAGAAAACCTTCACCTGAAATGGTATTCCGTGCAGCTAAAGATATGAATATCTCACTTGAGCGCTCTTATTTTGTGGGTGATGCGGTAAGTGATATTGAATGTGGGAAAAATGCAGGTGTAAAAACGATACTGGTAAAAACAGGATACGGTGAGGAAAGCTTTTTAATGTTGCAAAATCAGAATAATTTTCCAACCTTTGTAGCTCAAAATATTTTAGATGTGGCTCAGATTATTAAACAAGATTTTACCGGAGACAACTAATTGCATTTACAAAGATACTTATTTATTATTGCGGCTTCAGCAGCTTTTATCTTTTATTCCTGTAGCGATGCCCCAAGAGACTTCAATTCGAGTTTACTAGGACCTGACCAGGTTAATATTTTATCAGTAAATTCATTTAATGGTAATTATAATCAAAATTCTACTTCCTTTAAGACTGTAATCCCAACAGGTGGTTCAAATGAATTATTGCTGGGAAAATATGGGAGTCAGGAAGCTTCCATATTAATACAATTTGCTTTTTACCTGCCTGATTCTTTAAAGAATGATTTAAACAACGGTGCTATTACTATTACAGATGGTTGGGTTGAATTTGTCAGAACATATATGTTCGGTGATTCGGCTAAATCAATGAATTTTTCAGCTCATAAAATTACGACTCCCTGGACATCATATGGTTTCACATCAGACAGTCTGGATCCAGCAAAATCAAGCTTTACATATGATAATGCGGACATTAGTACCAACAGGGATGTAACTTCCGATTCAATTAATTCTTTTCATCTTTCTACACAATATTTGACAGATGCTCTAAAGAATTTTGTTAATGGTTCACCGGGATATGGTATGTATTTAAAACCAACGTCCGGTAGTGAAAAAGTCATTGGGTATCAGGCAGTCTCAAGCGGATCTTTTACTCAACCCGCTCTAAAAATTGTAATCAATAAGGCCGGGGTTTATACAGATACGTTAGGATTTGACGGATATGGAGATGTAAGTGTTCTGGATGGAAAACTTCCAACTGTTGATCCCGGTGAAATTGTTATGCAATCCAGTCTTGTTGGACAATCCAGAATAGCATTTGATGTGTCAAGTATTCCTTCAGGAGCTATTATTAACAAAGCCAGGCTAATTCTAAATGTGGATACATTAAAAACAAAATTTGGTACGAGCTATTCGCCTGTAATTGCAGTTTTTAATATTGCGGATAGTGCAGCAAAAAATATCGATTCAAGTTTTTCCGGAGCTACGCTATCACCTTATGATACTACATACGAAGGCAATATTACCGGGTTTGTTCAAAAATGGGTGACATCAAAACAAAATCAGGGGATAATACTTTCACCACAAGATGGTCTTAACGGTATGGAGACATTTGTATTCAAAGGAAGCAATGCAACTGAACCATGGAAAAGACCGCGCTTAGAGATACTTTACACAATTAAGAAATAATATGAAATTCAAAACTAAGTTTTTATCTGTAATTTTTATAATAATGGCCCAGGTAAGTTGTCTTGCTCAGATAAGTTCCTCATATTCCAGAATAGGAATTGGTGATATGGATTATACATATAGCCCAAGAAGAATGGGGATGGGACAGCTTGGAACATCATTATTAGACCCTGATTTTATAAGTCTGCTTAATCCTGCAAGTCTTTCAAGTTTAAGAGGCACTAGGACAGAATTGGGAATGAGATACAATGCTCTTTCTCTTTCAAATAATAATGCAAGCGCAAAAAGTGCAAGCACTGATTTTACGGGTGGAACAATTGCTGTCCCAATTAGCAGAAAATATGGAATATCTTTAGCTGCGGGACTTTTATCTTATTCGCGGGTAAGCTATAAAGAAAATAATAATTATCAAGCATCCGGAAATATACCTGCAGATTATACAGTAAATTATGAAGGTAATGGGGGACTATCCAAAATATTTCTTGCAACTTCATTTAAATTTCCTTTCGATTTAAGACTGGGAGCTTCGGTAGATTATTACTTTGGTAATATCAATTATTATTCAAAACTACGGTTTATAAATGATGTATCCCTAGCAGGAGCAGATTATGATTCACGCGTTAGGCCCAGAGGATTCAGCAGTACAATTGGTGCCGTTACGCCTGATATTGCAAAATTATTTAATTCTGAAGCAATTACTGATTTTAGAATTGGTGCTGCATTTTCTTTTAGCTCAGATTTAAAAGCAGATACATCATTAATAACAACCTCAATACTTGGGGAAGATACTTTACGCACTGCCTCTGTAAATCTACATTTGCCTTACAGACTTGTTGTTGGGGCAAGTTTTTTGTTGCAGAAAAAATACATGTTTACGTTTGATTATCTCTATCAGCCCTGGAGCAAATATTCATTAAATGGAAGAAATAATGGATATTTGAGAGATAGCTATAAAATGAGCTCAGGCTTTGAATATAGGCCGGAAAGCAAGGTTGGGCAGAGTTTTTGGGAACAAATAATCTGGCGTGCAGGTCTAAGTTTTGAGCAAACACAATATAATATTAATGGCCATGGAATTAATCAATATTCCGTTATGGGAGGATTTTCATTTCCTCTGAGTTATCAGAATACAGTTGACATTGCTATTCAATATTCAATCAGAGGAACCAAAGATGCAAATCTTTTTCAGGAAAAAATACTCAGATTATCTGCAGGCGTAAGTCTGGGAGAACTCTGGTTTATAAGACATGATAACTACTAATTTAATTTGAGGTTAGTAAAATTGAAAGCAATATATAAAATATTAACAGCTTGCTCATTCATTCTCATTTTCTTATTAGTTTCGGGGAATAGTTTTGCTCAGGATTCACAGGATAATACCACTGTGAAACAAGCAAAACCTGATTCATTAAAATTAATTGAGCAGTATAGCTTATTTTCTGAGTACTATAAAAACAAAGAATTTGATACAGCTTTGCCCTATGGCTGGAAAGTACTGGAAATGGATCCGCAAAAATTTAGTAAGTGGATCTATTATAAAATGGAAGATATTCTCTGGGCACTGCACGATTCTACTGCAACAACTCCGGAAATGAAAAAATCTATAGAGGATACTATTCTCTATGTTTACAAGCTTGCTTTAAAGTATGATAGTGGAGATAAAACCTATTTTGAACCAAGGGAAGCATTTGTAGAAGAAACCTGGTTAAAAATGGATCCCGATAAAGTGATCAAGGCTTATGAAAAAGCAATGGCAGATGATCCCCATATGTCTACTTATTATATGAACAGGTTGGGGCAGTTATACAAAAATAATCAGTCTGACAGTAACGATTATAAAACTAAAGCCATCGATCTTTATACAAAATTAAGCGAAATGGAACCAGATAATCCGGCTTGGCCTTCACAACTTGAATCTTTAGTTGAAAATATTGAAGAACTCGTTAAGTTGGATCAAAAAGCCTGGAATCTTGATAAGAATAATCTGGAGAAAGCCTGGAAATATGGTTCAACTGCTTTAAAGGCTGGTATGTACGATGATGCAATAACAGCATTGGAATTTCTTGTTGAAAAATCTCCAAAAACGATCAACTACTGGAGTCAATTAGCTTCGGTTTATCAGAAAACTGAGCAATTGAATAAAGCCGAAGATGCTTTTAAGAAATTGATACAACTAGAACCTGAGAAAAAAGACAATTATTTAAATCTAGGTATCATTTATAAAGATAAGAATCAATATTCTTTGGCCAGACAATTTTATCAGAAAGCCAGCGAAGTTGGTAATGGATGGGGAATGCCAATTTATTATATCGGTAATTTATATGAACAAGCAGCAAGAAATTGTACGTTTGATTTTGAAACAAAACTGGTTTATTTATTAGCACTTCAGACTTACAGAAGAGCGAAGAATATGGATCCAAACCTAGATCAGGCTGCTGAAAGAATAAGTGCTCTTCAATCATCAATTCCAACAAAAGAAGATTATTTCTTTAGAGGATATAAATCCGGTCAAACCCTTCCAATAAGCGGACAATGTTATGGCTGGATTGGGCGAAGTGTCACAATTCCGTAGTAATTTTTTATATTCAGTAAAAAAAGGTTTCAGTATAATCTGAAACCTTTTTTTGTTTTAAATAATGATAGCCCCAAAAGTAGATAATATTGCAGTAATTGCTTAATTTTACTCTATTCTATTCATAAAAAAATGTGAATTATCATGGCAAATTTTCTAGAAAATGATAAAGAAATTTTAGAAGTATTAAACTTAGAAACTAGTCGTCAAACTGATCATTTAGAATTAATAGCATCTGAAAATTTTGTTAGTCCAGCGGTAATGGAGGCAGCAGGTTCTGTACTTACAAATAAATACGCAGAGGGCTATCCTGGTAAAAGGTATTATGGTGGGTGTGAATATGTAGATATGGCTGAAAACATAGCCAGAGAGCGCCTCAAGAAGCTATTTAAGGCAGAATATGTAAATGTTCAGCCGCATAGCGGGAGCCAGGCAAATATGGCTGTTTTGATGACACTGTTGAAACCGGGAGATAATTTTCTGGGTTTAAGTCTTGCGCACGGCGGTCATCTTACTCATGGTTCTCCTGTGAATTTTTCAGGTAAATTGTATCAGGCAGTAGGTTATGAATTAAACCGCGAAACAAAATTGCTGGATTATGATCAGATTGAAGCAACAGCTAAAAAAGAAAAACCAAAAGTTATTATTACAGGGGCAAGTGCCTATTCACGTGAATGGGATTATGCAAAATTCAGACAAATTGCTGACTCTATAGGCGCTTTTTTAGTTTGCGATATGGCTCATCCAGCCGGATTAATTGCAACAGGTTTGCTTAATAATCCACTTGAACATTGTGATATTGTAACCTCAACTACACATAAAACTCTTCGTGGCCCGAGGGGCGGAATTATTCTTATGGGTAAGGATAGAGAGAATCCTTTTGGTATAAAAACTCCGAAAGGGGACCGTGTGAAAATGATGTCTGAATTGCTTGATAGCATGGTTATGCCGGGTATTCAGGGCGGACCTTTAATGCATATTATTATGGCAAAGGCTGTTGCATTCGGTGAAGCTCTTCAGAGTTCATTTTCTGATTATACAAAACAGATTGTTAAGAATTCACAAAAGTTAGCAGAAAAATTAATTGCAAATGATTTTGATATAATTTCTGGTGGTACCGATAATCATCTAATGTTGATTGATCTGACGAACAAAAATATTACAGGAAAAAAAGCTGAGATTGCTCTTGGCCAGGCAGGCATGACTGTAAATAAAAACATGGTACCATTCGATCAAAGAAGCCCATTTGTTACAAGTGGTATTAGAGTCGGAACTCCTGCTGTAACAACACGCGGTATGAAGGAAACAGAAATGGAAAAAATAGCGGACTTTATTAACAGAGCAATTACTAATTTTGATAATGAGTCAGAACTTAGTAAAATTAAAGATGATGTTCATTCATTATGCAAAGGTTATCCTTTATTCAAAAAATAAAAAGGAAATGATTTTAAGTGGCATCTGATGAAGTATCGAACGATGTATTAGAAGACAAAGAACCAGAATCCGGACTGGAAATGTCCTTCCTGGACCATCTTGAGGAATTAAGATGGAGGTTGATATATTCTGTGATTGGACTTGTAGTGGGCACAGCAATCAGCTGGATATTTATTGATTTTCTGGTTGATAAAGTACTCCTTAGACCCGCGAGGGAATCGGGAGCTATTCTGCAAAACCTAAAGCCTTTCGGACAGCTTTTCATGTATATGGAAGTTGCTATTATTGCTGGAGTAATTCTAAGTTTACCTAATTTGTTTTATCAGTTCTGGAAGTTTTTATCGCCCGCACTTAGAAAAAGGGAAAGAAGATACATCTGGTGGATAGTAATCTTTTCTACATTATGTTTTTTGTTGGGTGTTGTCTTCGCTTATTATATAATGATTCCCTTATCCCTTAAGTTTGCAGTTCAATTTGGTTCGGAAGCAATTAAGAACCAGTTTGCTATTGACGAATATATGTCTATAATATTGAGCATTATTCTGGGAGCCGGAATAGTATTTGAATTGCCGATGATTTCGTTCTTTTTAACCAAGCTTGGAATTCTTACACCAAACTTTATGAAGAAATATCGCAGGCATGCAATTGTTGTAATTTTTATTTTGTCTGCGGTTCTTACTCCGGGGACAGATCCGGTTTCACAAATGATACTAGCTGTGCCATTGTTCTTCCTTTATGAAATTAGTATTCTCATTTCAAAATTTGCTTCGAAAAAACATTGAGTAAAACACAACTAACTGAAATAAGTCAGCCCATCAAGTCCGAGTTGGATAAATTTCATTCCTTATTTAAGGAATCAATGAAATCCAAAGTTGGATTAGTAGACCTTGTTGCAAATTATATTTTGCGGCAGAAAGGAAAGAAGATCAGGCCGCTTCTTGTATTATTGTCTGCAAAAATTTCGGGAGGGATTAGTGAAAGAACATACCGCGGAGCAGTGTTAGTTGAGCTTTTACATACTGCCACTTTGGTGCACGATGATGTTGTTGATAATGCAGATAAAAGAAGAAACTTCTGGTCTATAAATGCTGTATTTAAGAACAAAATTGCAGTATTAATGGGTGATTATCTGCTTTCTCGGGGACTAATGTTAGCTGTAGAAGGGAAGGATTATGATTTTCTTGGTGTGGTAACGGAAGCGGTTAAAAGAATGTCTGAAGGGGAGCTTTTACAGATCCAAAAGACCCGCAAACTGGATATTGATGAAGAAACATATTTTAAGGTTATTTCAGATAAAACAGCATCTTTACTTGAAACATGTTGTCAGATAGGTGCTATGAGTTCTTCTGATAATCCCGAATTTCATAAAGCAATGAAAGATTTTGGTTCTTCAATAGGAATAGCCTTTCAGATAAGAGATGATATTCTGGATTTTGAAGGAAATTCGAGTTTAATTGGTAAACCAGTTGGTGGTGATATAAAGGAAAAAAAGATCACTTTGCCACTAATTTATGCTATGGGACAGGTCTCGAAAGGGGAAGCATCTCATATTAAAAAATTGATAAAAAACAGCGATAAAAAAGAAAATATTAAAACAATAATTGAATTTGTGAGGGAAAATAAGGGAATTGAATATGCTGTTAAAACTTCAAATGAATATTCAATTAAAGCTAAAAAAGCCCTGAATATTTATCCGGATTCACCTGCAAAAATTGCTATGGAAGCACTGGTTGATTTTATTATTGATCGTAAAAACTAATAGAAACCTAATTAAAGAAATTCTATAAACCTTCTAATTACCATCTTTTAAAGCATTTTTATAATTAAACCCTTTAATAGGTTCCCTGAGTGTCATAACCGGGCAAGGTGCCTTTCTTACAACTTTTTCTGCCGTACTTCCGAACAAAATGTGCTCCATTCCTGAGTGGCCATGAGTGGCAATAATTATCAAATCTGCGTCAATCTCAGCCGCAGTTTCAATTATTTCGATAAATGGTTTACCTGTTTTCACTAAAATATTTGTTTTCAAATCTGAGGGGATTTGCTTATCAGCCAGATTTTGTAGTTCGTCCTTTGCCCGTTTATCCATTTCCAGATCAACAGACGGAATTGCTATTTGGCCCATACTGAAATCGGGAGGATAAATCACCGGTTCAACTACATATATCAAATGTAATTCAGCATTAAAATGCTTTGCAAAATTAATTGCATATCCTAAAGCATTCTTAGAGTAATCAGAAAAATCAATTGGAACCAATACTTTTTTTATGTCAGGTTTCATAAACACCTCCTGATTTAACTTTACTTTCTATTTCATAATGTTCTTCATTTAATTTACGTAATCTGGTAGTAACAATTTTTGAAATTCCTTCAAGAATGATTATTCCTTTCTTCGGAAATTTCTGAATGAATTCATCAAGATCAGGTTTAAATATTACAGCAATTTTAGAGTCTTTTTTTGAAATTGCTGAAGCAGCTCTTTTTTCTCCATCTACAAGAGCTAATTCGCCAAAGAAATCCCCTTTGTGTAAAGTAGCCTGGTGGAAGACATTTCCCATATTATCGGTTCTTTGAATTTCAACTTCACCTTCTCGTATAAGGTAAATGCCAAGACCGGGATCATCCTGGTAAAATATATATTCATCAGCAATATATATTCTGTGATGAATAAGGTTCATTAACAATCCGCAGTCTCTTTTGCTTAGTCCTTCAAATATAGGTATTGACATCAGAGAACGCTGAAGGTCCATTTTTTCTGTAGAAGTATTGAAAAAATTTGCCCAGAAACTGCTATGACTTATTTCATGATTATTGTCTTGCATAATACCCTCATTGGAAAATTCCTGATTCCGCAACACGCCATAATTTTTGACAGGGAAACCTGTTTTCATAAAGTGCACGGCCAATAATTACTGAATCAATTCCGATAGGAACTAAATTTTGTAAATCTATAAGTTCATCTTTATTTCTAACACCGCCTGAATGTGTTACCTTTGCATTTGTAGCTTCGGCAACTTTCTTTGACATCTCAATGTTAGGACCATTCATCATTCCATTTGTTTCCACATCTGTAACATTAAATCTTTCAATTCCTAAAGAAGCCATATCTTTTGCAAAATCCAGATAATTCAGCCCGGTTTTAAATCTTCTGCCCCTAATTACAACTTCTTCATTAATTACATCAAGTGATATTATAATTTTTTTTGGTCCATATGTCTCTAAAGCTTTAATAAAGTCTTTTCTGTTATCAATTGCCATTGTGCTTACTGCTACACGGATAACACCCGATTCAATTATTGCTTTAACATCATCAAATTCCCTAACACCACCTGCAAATTCAACTGGAATAATAACGGATGAGCAAATCTCTTCAACTATTTTTAAATTTTTATTGGAATGATCTGAAGCTCCGTCAAAATCAACAACATGAATCATCTTTGCATTTTCCGCACGCCATATTCTTGCCATCTCAACAGGATCATTGCCGTATTCATCACAATGAAGCTCAGGAATTCCTTTTACGGATCTTACGGTTTTTCCGCCTTTAATATCGATGGATGGTATAACAAGTAAATAACTCATATGCTAATCTGCCCATTTCCCGTTATTTTTCAAAATGTTTTTTGCAATAATTAATCTTTGAATTTCATTTGTGCCTTCAAAAATTTTCATAATTCTTGCATCACGATAAAATCTTTCAATTGGCATTTCTCTCGAAAATCCCATTCCACCGTGAACCTGTAAAGCAATATCTGCAATTTTAACAATTGCTTCGGAACAGAACAATTTCACTATTGCGGCATCCGAGGAGATATTTTCTTGTTTATCGTATTTATGTGCAGTACGGTAAACAATACTCTCCATAGCATAAATATTTGTGGTGATATCCGCAAGCATAAATTGTATGGCCTGGAATTTTGATATAGGATTACCGAATTGTTTGCGTTGCTTGGCATAATTTGTAGATAATTTCAGGAGTTCTTTAGCTGCACCTACACACCCGGCCCCAAGTCCAAGCCTGCCGGCATCAAGAGTATTCATTGCAGTAATAAATCCTCTTCCGTCCCTGCCAATTAGGTTTTCTTTCGGAATTTCAACATTTTCAAAGGTCAGAGAATTTGCAGAACTTCCTCTTAATCCCATTTTCTTTTCATTTGGTCCAACGTGAACACCCGGAAAATCTCTTTCAACCACAAATCCGGTAATTCCATTTTCAGTTCTTGCAAATACGGAAAAAATATCAGCTACACTTCCGTTAGAAATCCAGGACTTTGCTCCGTTTAATATCCATTTATCGTTAACTAATTTTGCCTCTGTTTTAAGGTTAAAAGAGTCAGAACCAGCTTCCGGTTCTGTAAGGGCAAAAGCTGCAATTTTTTCTCCTGAAGTAAGTGCAGGTAAATATTTCATTTTCAATTCTTCAGATCCACCAAGATAAATTGCATTTGTGCCAATTGACTGGTGAGCTCCGATTAAAGTTGCAGTAGAAGCACAGGCTTTTGTAACTTCTTCCTGTGCAATACAATAACCAACTTCACCAAATCCACCTCCGCCATATTGTTCAGGAAAGGCCGTTCCTAATAATCCAACCTCTGCTAGCTTCTTTATCAGAGATTGTGGGATTTCTTCATTTTCGTCTATTTGCATAGCATTTGGACGTATTTCACTATCAGTAAATTCTCTGGCTAAATCCCTCAACATTTTTTGTTCATGGGTAAGTTGAAAATCCATTTATGAATTCCGATTGTTTGATTTGAAAAATTAACGTAGCCAAATTAACACAATATAATGAGATTAGTTTTCAAAACATCAAAAAAAGGTAAAAAATGAGAGTAAATTTAAAATGCGCTTAAAAAACGATTTTCTTGACTTTTCTCATTAGAATAGGCATATTTCGTCATAATGAGCAATAATTTTGTATTCAGCACCACTCGAAACGATTCGCTAAAGATTACCGCATATGGAATTGATAATATTATTAATGCGCCCTGCTTAATTTTAGTTCACGGTTTTAAAGGTTTTAAGGATTGGGGATTTGGACCATTCATAGGAAAATTTCTTTCAGACAAAGGTTTTTTTGTTCTTACATTTAATTTTTCACATAATGGAATTGGCGACAATACGATTGAATTTACAGAACTGGACAAATTTGCCGAAAATACGTTTTCATTGGAAATAGAAGAACTATCTCAATTGATTGATGCGTATTTAAATGGGTTTTTCGGTAAAACAGAAAACAGGAAGATTGGATTAATAGGGCACAGCCGTGGTGGAGCAATTTCAATTCTCACTGCTAAGCAGAAAAGCGAAATTGACGCATTAGCAGTTTGGTCTTCAGTTTCTACATTTGACAGGTATTCGGATAGACAAAAGGAAAACTGGAGAAAAAAAGGTGCATTTGAAGTAATGAATTCCCGGACCAAACAGGTAATGAGATTAAATATTTCATTACTTGATGATCTTGAAAAGCACAAAAATGATTTACTGAATATTGAGAAGGGGATTAAGGAATTAAACAGGCCATTCCTGATTGTTCACGGAGAACAGGATCTTGCTGTTCCTCTGAAAGAGGGTGAAAAACTATATGAATGGTCAAATAAAGAATTAACTAAATTTGTAAAGATACCGGCGGCTGGCCATACATTTGATGTTGCTCATCCGTTTCAAGGTACAAATTCAAAGTTTGATAAGGTCTTAAATAATACACTTGAGTTCTTTAAAGAAAATTTCAACTAAATTTTAAGGAAATTTATGGCAACAAAAGAAAATATTAAAGGCGGCTTAATTGCAAAGTTATTTAGTCAATCAAAGCCAACAGAAATATTCTGGATTTTTTCATTCTCTATTTTAACAGCAGTAGCCGCACAAATTACAATTCCGGTTATGCCTGTTCCATTTACACTTCAAACAATGCTGGTTCTGCTTTCAGGAGCATTCCTGGGTTCTAAAAAAGGTGCTTACAGTCAAATTGCTTATTTAGCAATGGGAGTTATGGGATTGCCTGTTTTTGCCCAGATCCCTGATACTGCTATCGGTTTTGCCAGACTTTTCGGGCCGACAGGAGGATATTTATTGTCTTATCCTCTGGCAGCGTTTATTGCCGGCTACCTTATTGAAAAAAATAAAAATTATGTGAATTTTGTCGTTTCTATGTTTCTTGCTGACATTGTTATCCTTCTCGTTGGGTCTTTATACCTTGGTGTGTTTTATCTTGGAAACATTGTAAAAGCATTGGAAACTGGAGCAATTGTTTTCTTACTTTGGGAAGTTGTGAAAGTTTTTGTCAGTGCAAGCATTTATTTTGGGATATCGAAAAAACATTCAAAACTACCTGAATAAAATTAATTGGAACAATTATTTGAAAATATTTTAATCTTGCAGTGGGAGCTATGGAATTAAAAAATATTATTTTCATCATCTTTTTTGTGATTGCATCAGGTCTGTTTGTCTGGAGCTGTAGAAATCTCTTCAGACATATGATGGTCGCAAAAAAGAAGGACAATCGTTTTGACAAAATAGGAGAGCGTTTAAAAAGAGTCTGGACTGTTGCATTCGCCCAGAAAAAATTACTGCGCGATCCTGTTGCAGGTACAGTCCACCTGCTTATTTTCTGGGGATTCCTTGTTTTCATTTTAGCTGTTTTGGAAGCCCTTATTCAGGGATTTTATACTCCTTTCAGTTTTTCCTTTTTAGGACCCCTTTATTCTTTAATTACAATTGTTCAGGAAATTTTTTCGGTAGTAGTAATTATTGCAAGTCTCTACGCTTTATACAGAAGATATGTAAAGAAAATTCCGAGACTGGATTACGGAAGACATGCCAAGCTTGATGCAACATTCATTCTGATTCTTATTATGCTTGTTTGTATTTCGATGCTTGGTGAGAATACTGCTATGATCGCAAAGCATAATTTTGTGCTGGGAGGATATGAAATAAGACCTATCTCAGCTTTTCTCAGTCCATTATTCTATAATGCAGGAAGTAGTGCAGCTGCATTCAATTATGAATTATTCTGGTGGATGCACGTCGTTGTGGTTTTAGGATTTATGAATTTTCTTCCATACTCAAAGCATTTGCACGTAATAACTTCTATTCCAAATACATTTTTTGCAAATCTTGAGCCGATAAGAAATACTTTAAAACCACTGGATTTGGAAGATGAAAATATTGAAGTTTTCGGTGCCGCTGATATAGAACACCTTTCCTGGAAACAAATAATGGACGGGTATTCCTGTACAGAATGCGGTAGGTGTACTTCAGTATGTCCAGCAGCAACTGTGGGTAAATCCCTTTCTCCAAGAGATGTAATTGTTAACATAAGGAAAAGGACAAAGGATAAAGCTCATTTATTAGCTGATGGTGTTACAGAAGGACCTGAATTTGAGAAAACTCTTGTTCACGATTATATAAGCGATAAGGTATTATGGCAATGTACTACCTGTATGGCTTGCGTTCAGGAATGTCCTGTTATGATTGAACACGTTGATTCAATTGTTGATATGAGAAGAGATCTCGTATTGACTGAATCACAATTTCCATCAGGACTGAATAATGTGTTTAAAAGTATTGAGACAAACTTCACTCCGTGGGTATTTAATCAGCAGGACAGAGCAGAATGGGCTGAAGGTATGAATATTAAAACCATGGCAGAAGATTCGAATGGCGAAATTTTATTCTGGGTTGGATGTGCCGGTTCATTCGATAGCCGTTATCAGAATGTTACAAAGTCATTTGCAAAATTGATGCAGAAAGCCAACGTAGATTTCAGAATTCTTGGTACAGAAGAAAAATGTAACGGCGATACAGCCAGAAGACTTGGGAATGAATATCTTGCCCAAACAATGATGATGGAAAATGTTGAAAAACTTAATAGCTACGGAGTTAAAAAAATAGTTACAGCCTGTCCGCATTGTTTCCATTCCTTAAAAAATGAATACAAACAATTCGGCGGAAATTTTGAAGTATATCATCACTCTCAGATGATAGACGAAATGATAAATGACGGCAAAATTGAATTGAAAGAAAATTCAGCTGAAAGCAAAAAAGCTAAGGTAACTTATCATGATTCCTGCTATCTTGGTAGATACAACTCTGAATATGATGCCCCAAGAGAATCTTTAAGTAAAGTTAGCGATATGGAACTTGTGGAAATGGAAAGGAATAAAAGCAAAGGATTCTGCTGCGGAGCAGGCGGCGGGAGAATGTTCCTTGAAGATGAAGAGGGCGGAAGAATAAATGAGGAAAGAACAAAAGAAGCTATAGGAACCGGTGCAGAAACAATTGCATCCGCGTGTCCTTTCTGTATGACTATGATGACTGATGGTGTAAAACACTTTGACAAATCAGAAGAAGTAGCAGTAAAAGATATTGCAGAGATAGTTCTGGAAAATTCTAAATAATTTATAACTTTCAACCAACATCAGGAGGTCTCAATGAACAATTTCGAAGAACTAACACAGGCTGTAAAAAATCTCGAACACGATTTCGAGAAATTTTATGTTAAGGGGCAGGCTGCTGCAGGGACACGTTTGCGCAAAGGGCTTAGTGAACTGAGAAAACAATGCCAGGAAGTTCGTAAGAATATCCAGGAAGTAAAAGCTCAGAGAAAAGCTGAAAAAAGCAGCTAATTACTCTTAATCATTAGTTCGAGTTTTCCATTAAGGCTGAAGGTAAATTGTCTTCAGCCTTTTTTATATTAAGTGTAAATGAAAGCTTCAAAAATTAAAATATTCTTAATTATTTATATCTTTTTGTTTCCTGTTGGCTTCTCAAATGTTATTGTAGCACAGGATTCAACATCAGCAGCAACTATTTCTATTGTTGGGGATCTGATGTGTCACTCTGTCCAGTTTGAATATTCTAAAGTAGAGGCAGATAGTTTTGATTTTAATCCGGTTTATCGTCTTGTAAAAAAATATTTATCATCTTCAGATTTTACTTTTGGAAACCTTGAAACTGTAACAGCAGGAAAAGACAAAAAATACTCTGGTTATCCTCGTTTTAACTCACCTGATTCATATATAAGTGCATTAAAAAATACTGGATTTGATTTACTCACAACTGCCAATAATCATGCGCTTGACAAATCTGAAAAAGGTGTACTGAGAACCATCAAAATTCTAAATGAAAATGAAATAAATTATAATGGTACTTATATTTCGAGAAATGACAGAGACTCATTAAGAATATTTGATATTAAAGGTATAAAAATCGCTTTTCTTGCATATTCTTATGGCACCAACGGTCATAAAATTCCCAAAGTCAAGCCGTATCTGATTAACCTGATAAATTTTGCTCAAATGAAAAGTGATATATCCAAAGCTAAAATGTCGGGTAGTGATCTTGTACTTGTACATCTTCATTACGGCACAGAATATTTGAGGGAACCGGATAAATTTGAAAAAAAAGTTGTAGACAGCCTTAAAAATTATGGTGCCGATATTATTATAGGCGGACATCCCCATGTAATTCAACCACTAAAATATTTCCAGTCGGAAAATTCTTCGCTTGACAGAGGGTTTGTAGCTTATTCGATGGGGAATTTTTTTTCAAATCAAAGGTGGAGATATTCTGATGCCGGGGTTATTCTGACTTTGTCAATCGAGAAAAATTTTGCAACAGGCAAAATCAGGATATCAAAAATTGATTTTATTCCAACCTGGGTGTTTAAAGGCAAAACACAACGGGGAAATGAATTTGTGATAATTCCTTCTCAGTTTTATTACACTAATGAAGTAATGAATTATTTATCAAAGAAAGATTTTGGGGAGATGATACAGGCTTTCAGTGATACCAGGCAAATATTGCTAAAATATTTTGCTGAGAATAAATCCGATTCTAAATAGATACAATTCATTACAATTCAATATCCCCATTCCTTTTCTCTATCATACCAAATTCAAAAAAAACCGCAATAATGGAACCTAAAGAAGAAAAATAATGTATTAGTCTATTTGAAGGCCTGGGAAATACCTCCTTTTATAATCGGTAAAATCATTAAAACTTCATATATTTGTGGTTTATAATGAATTTTAATTTCAGTAATAAAAAAGAAATTTGTAAAAAAAGGGGAAACAGTTGGAGTGAAATGCTCCTCAATAGTGCCGTGACTAATGAATTCGGTGAATCAGTAATTAAAGAATTGGTGATATAAGTGAAAAACAGAAAAGCCCTTACTCTAATATTTCTTACAGTTTTTATCGATCTGCTTGGGTTTGGCATATTAATTCCAATACTTCCAACTTTTGCAACTGTTAAACTTCATATGGATGAAACTGCAATCGGAATTGTGCTGGCAGTTTATTCCTTTATGCAATTTATTTTTAATCCTTTATTCGGCAAACTATCAGACAAATATGGTAGAAAGCCATTAATCACTTTTAGTCTTCTGCTTAACGCAATTGGCTATGTTATCTTCGCATATACAAATTCATTTGCGTTACTAATTATTTCAAGAATTGTTGGAGGAATAGGTGGGAGCAGTGTCAGCGTTGCAATGGCCTACATTGCAGATATAACTACCAAAAAAGATCGTTCCCACGGAATGGGAATGATAGGTGCTGCTTTTGGATTAGGATTTGTTTTTGGGCCTCTAATAGGTGGAATACTTTCAAAATATGGGTATGAAATTACAGGATTTGGGGCCGCCGCTTTTTCATTTATGGCCTTTTTAACAACGGTATTCTTTCTGCCGGAATCAAATTTAAATCTCAAAAAGCTTGAAGAAGCAAAACGTAAAATTCTCGACATCACTGCTCTGAAAAAAGTATTTACACATCCGAATGTAGGTATGCTGATAGTATTATTTTTCATCCAAACATTTGCAATGGCAAACATTTACGGTACTTTTGCCTTGATTGGTTACGAACACTATCATTTTACTGATATGCAGAATGGTTTGATGTACGGCATCCTTGGACTTGTTTCCGCTATTGTACAGGGAGGACTGCTTAAATACATTGCTAAATATCTGGATCAGAAAAACCTGTTAAAATTTGGTTCTGTTGCCATGATGCTTGGTCTTGGCTTGATACCTTACGGAGGCGGTTTCGCAGGTTTAGCAATTATAGTTTCATTGATGTCACTTGGCGGCGGAATTTTACAACCGACAATATTGAGTATGATTTCAACTATAGCTCCTGATACTGAACAGGGTATAACTCTCGGGACAAACCAATCAATGTCGTCACTTGCACGAGTGCTTGGTCCTTTCTGGGGTGGGTTCGCATTTCAGTATCTCGGATACCAGTGGCCGTTTTTAACTGGTGGAATATTCCTGTTTTTTATAGTAGGCGCCAGCTTCTTTTATATTCCGAAAAAACTTAAACTGGCGGCAACTTAGTGTATAACAAATTGTTTATTATTTCTCGCTAATATTTTTTATTTTATGTGGAGAAAACTGAAATAATAGTATGTTCAAAGTAGGAAAAATAGAAAAAGAAAAAGCAGTATTACTTGCTCCGATGGAAGATGTGACGGATATTTCTTTTCGTCTCATTTGCAGGGAACTTGGGGCTGACGTAGTTTACACTGAATTTGTAAACTCTGAAGGATTAGTACGAAAAACTGAAAAGACACATAAGAAATTAGAAATTATTGAAGAAGAGAGACCTGTTGGAATTCAGATTTATGGAAGCGGTATTGAATCTATGGTTGGTGCTGCAAATTATGCTGAGGAGAAACAGCCTGATCTTATCGATATTAATGCAGGGTGCTGGGTCAAAGGAGTATTTGGACAGGGAGCAGGAGCAGGATTGTTAAAGGATCCTGCTTATATGCAGAAACTCGTTAAAGAAGTTATAGATAATGTTTCGCTTCCTGTAACTGTTAAAACCAGGCTTGGTGTTGATCACAACAATATTAAAATTCTTGAAGTAGCGAAGAGACTTGAAGATATAGGTGCTAAAGCATTGACAGTGCATTGCAGGACTCGCAACATGGGGCATAAGGGTGAAGCCGACTGGAGCTGGATACCGAGAATAAAAGAAGTTGTAAATATTCCTGTAGGATTGAATGGAAACGTGATGACAGCTCACGATGTAAAAAGAGCATTCGATGAAACCGGAGCGGACGCTGTTATGATTGCTCGCGGTGCGATTGGAAATCCCTGGATATTTAAGGAAGCAAAAGAATTAATGGAAAACGGCAGCATATCCACTGTAATTGATGAGAAAATGAGAATTCAAACCTGTTTGCGTCACCTTGAACTGGCTATAAAGGTGAAAGGAAAAAGAAGAGCAATACTGGAACACAGAAAATTTTATACCGGCTACCTGAAAGGACTTCACAATGTTTCAGAAATTCGAAAAGCACTTATGGTTCCGACAGAATATAATGAAATTGAAGAGATTCTATTAAGTTATCTGGAATATCTCACAAAATTGCAGATTGCAGTTTAATTATTGAACATTCATAAATAAGTTTGGACAAAATTATTACTTCCCCCAAAATTGCTCGAATTATTTCTATCCTTTTTGTTCCGCCTTCCTTTACAATATTAATCTTCACTTATTTTGCTTTTGCACTTGAAAATTCCAGTTTACAATCTGCTGTTAGCCTGATTACAGCATACACATTTGGATTTGCCTTTCACGTTATTTTTTTCTTTTATCTTCGCAAGAAAGGAAAGCTTGGAGATAATGAGGCTTCTATAAAGGAGGAAAGAGGGCTTCCATATCTGGTTGCTATATTATTTTACATAGGCGGATTGCTTTTGTTGCTCTTTTCAAAAGTAAATATCATTACTATCGCTTTCTGGTTTTGCTATATCACAAATACCTTTTTTATTTTTGTTATTAACAGGAAATGGAAAATTAGTGCTCATACAATGGGTGCTGGCGGACCCCTGGCTGCTATTACATATGTCCTGGGGCCCGTAGGATTATTCTTTTCAATAATTTTAATCTCAATTGGATGGGCAAGGATAAAACTAAAACTTCACAATCTAAGCCAGGTAATTGCCGGTGCAATTCTGGGTTTTTTCTCTACATATTTACAAATGTACCTGATAATTCATTATTTTACGAAGTAGAATAGAATTAGAATATTTACACGGAGCATAAATGATAAAATATTCAAAAAATAACGGTATTGGATTTATCACATTAAACAGACCTGATAAAAGAAATTCTCTTCACCCCGACCTTGTAAAATCATTAAAAGAAAAATTATATGAAGCCGAAAATGATGATGAAGTTAAAGTTCTTATCATAACTGGGGAAGGCAAAAGTTTTTGTGCAGGTGCTGATCTTGCGTATCTAAAAGATCTGGAAAAATATTCAGTTACTGAAAATGAAAAAGATTCAGAAAGTCTTGCTGAAATGTTCTTACAGATTTATAATTTCCCAAAACCTACTATCGCTGCTGTTAATGGTGCCGCCATAGCAGGTGGATGTGGACTTGCCAGCGTTTGTGATCTTGTGGTTGCGGATGAAAAATCAAAGTTTGGTTATTCTGAAGTAAAAATTGGGTTTCTGCCAGCTATTGTTTCATTATTTCTTATGAAAAGAGTAGGGGAAGGCGTTGCCAAACAATTACTCCTTACCGGTGAAATTATAAATGGTAAAAGAGCTTATAATATTGGATTTGCAAATTATTTTGTTAATGATTTAATTCCGGAAAGCACACAGCTTGCGCAAAATCTTATACAAAATTCATCTACAAGTATGTCCTATACAAAAAATATGATTCATTCAATTTCGAATCTTAATGTAAATGAAGCAGTTGATTATTGTATCAGGTTAAATACTATCAGCAGGTCTACTGAAGATTTTAAAAAAGGTCTCGATAATTTCTTAATCAAAAAATAGAAGGTATATATGGCGGAAGATTTAAAACAATACATCCGGAGTGTTAAGGATTTTCCCAAACCGGGTATTATGTTCAGAGATATAACTACTATTTTGAAAGATCCTGTGGCTTTGAAACTGACTGCAAAAATGTTGTTTGAAAAAGCTGAAAACCTTGATATTACAAAAGTAGTGGGGATTGAATCACGTGGATTTATTTTTGGTTCAATGCTTGCAAATAAACTGGATGTAGGATTTGTCCTGATTAGAAAACCCGGTAAACTGCCGGCGGAGACACTAAAGGAAACCTACGCACTTGAATATGGAACAGATACAATTGAAATTCATAAAGATGCGATAAAGCCCGGCGACAAAGTTTTATTGCACGATGATCTGCTTGCTACCGGTGGCACTGCTGAAGCAGCTTGTAAACTAATTGAGAAACTTGGTGGTAAAGTGTTACAGGCTTCTTTTATTATTGAATTATCTTTTTTGAAAGGAAGAGAACATCTTAAAAATTATGATGTCCAGTCATTAGTGGACTATAAAGACGAAAACTAATTATTCTTTTACTTTCCAGTTTAAAGGCGAAATTACCACGGTGAATTCGCCTTTTGTTATTTTATCTGAAAAATCACTCAATATTTCTGACGCAGTTCCACGCCAGGTTTCTTCAAACTTTTTAGTTAACTCTCTGCAAACAACCAATGTTCTTTGCGGCATGTAATTATTTAGCTCATTCAGCAATTTTTCAATCCGATATGTAGATTCATAAAGAATAATTGTTCTTTCTTCTTCGGCTAATTGCTTTAGCAATTTCTGTCTGCCTTTTTTCTGAGGAATGAATCCCTCATAAACAAATGAATTTGTAGGTAAACCGCTGAGCGTAAGCGCAGTAATAGCTGCAGAGACGCCTGGTACAGGTACAACAGTAATTTCACCCCTGATCGCAGCAGAAATAAGCCTTGTGCCTGGATCAGAAATGCCCGGTGTACCGGCATCAGAAACCAGAGCGCACGATTCACCATTTCTTATTCTGTTAATAACAGAGTCTATTTTTTTATTTTCATTTGCAGCGTTGAGTGAAATCAATTCAGACTTTATTTCATAATTATTCAAAAGAAAAGCGGTCACCCTTGTGTCTTCACAAGCTATAAAATTAACTTCATTTAGTATTTCTATAGCGCGTAAAGTTATATCCTTTAGATTTCCAATTGGTGTGCTTACAATATAAAGTGATGGTTCCATTAAGATCTAAAATTATTTCTTTGTTGTTATAATTGTGTTGTATAAAATAGCCTTTTTTCTCTTTAAAATAACAACGGCTCCCGTTTTGTGGAAGCCGCTGTGCAAGTAGTATAATAATTAATTTTAATTATTGGACGCCATTAATGTGAGAACTTTTCTGATAATATTCAAGCCTTCATCAAGATATTCTCTTTTAATATTTAATGCCGGTCTGAAGCGTACGGTTTTTTGCCCGCATCCTAGTATCAGAAGTTTTTCTTTTTCGCACATTTTTGTAAAGTTATTTCTGATTTCTGCGTTGGGCAAATCAAAAGAACACATTAGCCCTAATCCTCTTGTATTTGATACGAGGTGAGGGATGTCATTCTGAATTTTCATAAGTCTGTCTTTCAGGTATTCTCCCTGTACTCTGGCATTTTCTACAAGATTCTCCTCTTCAATAATTTCAAATATTCTTTGAGATCTCACCATATCAACAAGGTTTGCTCCCCAGGTAGAATTAATTCTACTGGAAACATTAAAAACATTACCTTTAATGTCATCAACTCTGTCAGATACCATAATTCCGCAGGCTTGTGTCTTTTTACCAAATGAAATGATATCGGGTTTCACATAATATTCGTGAGCCCACATCTTTCCGGTTAAACCAACACCTGTCTGTACTTCATCAAACATCAGGAGTATTTCATTTTCATCTGCAATTTTTCTAAGTTTTTCAAAAAATTCTTTCCTGAACATATTATCGCCGCCTTCGCCTTGAATTGGTTCAATTATAATCACAGCGATATCATCTTTATTGTTCTTTATAGCAATTTGGATTTCTTCTATAGATTGTTGTTCCAGTTTTTTTACATTTTCAAGATTATCTTCCAGAGGGAAAGTAATTTTAGGATTTGTAACTCTTGGCCAGTCGAATTTAGGAAAATATTTAACTTTTACCGGATCGGTGTTTGTGAGTGACATTGTATATCCGCTTCTACCGTGAAAAGCTTCCTTAAAATGGAGAACCTTGTGTCCTTTTTCTTCCTTATAACCTT
>Ga0209919_1000322_pt1 | contig 24358 bp, 18 predicted proteins | sample SalPon2A_C_D2_MG_FD_185721 | JGI IMG/M metagenome (GOLD analysis project Ga0209919, IMG submission 185721) | Soil microbial communities from South San Francisco under conditions of wetland restoration - Salt Pond MetaG R2A_C_D2_MG (SPAdes)... | ecosystem: Environmental > Terrestrial > Soil >... | reverse complement strand
TTCCGTTTCTTTCTTTACTTATGTAATATGGATGTAAAACGATTTCATCCAAATAATAGAGAAACTTTACCTGATTCCTGTTACTAATTGCGTATGAAAATAATTGTGATTTCATAATTACTCCGCTGTTAATTTAACCATCTGACAACACCGACAACTTTACCAACAATCGCAAATTCTTTGTTGTCAGAAATATCGATAGGTTGATATTTTTCGTTGGCTGGAATCAGACGTATTTTTTTGTTTTTATTTTCAAATGTTTTTACTGTCACTTCATCCTCTAGCATTGCCACAACTATTTCCCCGTTCAAGGCTTCCTTTTTAGGTGTCACTATAACAAGATCATTTTCAAATATTCCGGCGTTAATCATACTATCGCCTTTTACACGTAATGCAAAACTGTTTTCCGTCTTTTTCATAAGTGACAGGTCAACAACAACACTGCCTTCAATATTTTCAATTGCTAGTATCGGGGAACCTGCTGCAACACGACCAACAATAGGTATTTTATTAAACTCTTCGTTCCGTTCAACTATACTATTATACCCGGTGTCAGGCTCATCGTTCCTCAAAAAAGAAATTCCTCTGCTGGCATTACTTTCAACATTCAGGTATCCCTTTTTCACAAGTGCATCAAGATGCCGCTTTACCCCGAATGTAGAAGAGATCTGAAATTTCTTTCCAATTTCCCTTAAAGTTGGAGGATATCCACAAGCATCCCTGAATTGCTCGATGAATGTTAAAATTTCCTGCTGTCTTTCAGTAAGTTGTTTTTTCATTTTAGTGCTCAATTGTTCACTAGAAACATAGTGAACAATTGAGCACTTGTCAAGATATTTATATATTTTTTTTGTCTGGAATTTAACTGAATTTGAGGTTTTTCACTAAAGGGGTGTTTAAGAATAAAAAAGCGGAGTTTTTATCCACTCCGCTTTCAAATTAGTAAGTAATTATTTAATTATGCTTCGATAGGTTTTCTTTCAACCCAGGTAAGCCAGTTATGTTTGTCCTCAATCTTACCGTAATGAATTGAGGTTAATTCATCAAATAATGACTGAGCGATATAATCAGGATTATTAGTATCGAACTTCATTTCGAAATCTTTATAGGTAAATGAACCAACCGGAGAAATAACCGCAGCGGTTCCTGTTCCGAAAGCTCCCAGTACATTTCCTTTTTTGTATTCTTCAACAACTTCATCTATACTAAGTAATCTTTCTGTAATATTAAGTCCTCTGTCTTTCAATATTTGAATAACAGAAGCCCTGGTAACTCCGGGAAGAATACTACCGGTCAATTTCGGTGTTACAATTTCATTCTTAAACTGAACAAAAATATTCATTGTGCCAACTTCTTCAATATACTTCTGTTCAATTCCATCCAGCCAGAGAACCTGGGTAAAACCTTTTTCTTTAGCCTGCTGACCTGCCAAAAGACTGGCGGCATAGTTTGCGGGAGTTTTGCAATCACCCATACCTTTTCTAACTGCTCTAACATACTCATCAGTAACAAGTATTTTCACAGGTTTAAAACCTTCCGGATAGTAAGCGCCAACAGGTGAAAGCAATAGCACTAATTTATAGTGGCCGGAGGGTTTTACTCCGAGGAAATTATCGCTGCCATAAACAAATGGCCTGATATAAAGTGATTCCCCTTCTTTTGCAGGTATCCAATCATTTTCAATTGCAACAAGCTCTTTCAGAGCCTCCAGCAAAAATTCAGTATCTACTGCGGGTATGCAAATTCTTTTTGCTGAATTGTTTAGTCTTTCAAAATGCTTCTCGGGCCTGAAGATTACAGCATCGCCATTAACAGTTTTAAATGCTTTCAGCCCTTCAAAAATTGCCTGCGCATAATGAATAAACATTGCAGCAGGATGAATATTGTGATTTGCAAGCGGTTTAATTACCGGGTTTGTCCACCCCTTTCCAGGTTCATAATCCATTTCGAAAACGTGATCGGTATAAATTACTCCAAATCCAAGATTTTCAGGAATCTTAACTTTTTCGGGCCTTTCCTTAATTTGATATTTTATTTTTTCCATAATTGCGCCCTCAGTTAAATAAAAATGTTAAAACAACACCCTATATTTACGAAATTTTGGTCACAATTTAAAATAAAATTGCCCGGTGGAGGGCTACCGGGCATGGGAAAAGATTCATTAAGGGGGGGTAGAACTTAATGAATCTACAGTAAAAAAACTTAATACTTCTTATTTATGACAAGCAACGATTTTTTGGCCCAAATAGTTCCTTGTTTATAAAAAAGATCGAAATGCTTGCTTTAGTGTAAGTTAAGAGAATTTAAAAGATTAACATCCACAGGACGTAATCCAAAATCAGTATGAGAGCTGAAGACAAGACAAATGACCTGATTGTGGAGAGCCCTACCCCTTCTGCACCTCCTCCCGTTTTAAAACCAATGTGGCATCCGAGCAATGCTGTAACCCCTCCAAAGAATATCGCTTTGACCAATCCGGCAATCAGATCAGAAAAGAGAAAGAATCGTTTTACGGACTGAAAAAAGACCGCAAACGACACTCCCAAGAAATAATTTGAAACTAGATATGCACCTAAAACGGCAATAAAATTTGCAAAAATCACCAGTACAGGCAACATTATTATTGAAGCCAAAAATCTGGGCATAGCAAGATATCTCACCGGGCTGATTGCCATTGTTTCAAGCGCATCAATTTGTTCCGTTACTTTCATAGTACCAAGTTCAGCAGCAATAGAAGCACCAACTCTTCCTGCGATAACTATTCCTGTCAATACCGGTCCCAGCTCAGTAATTATTGCACGGCTTGTAGCAGCACCGAGAAAAGATAACGGTGCTATTCCTTTAAGTTGATATGCCGCCTGCCATGCTGCTACAGCACCAGTAAATATTGCTATGATCATTACCAGGGGGAGAGAATTTACCCCAATGTGTTCCATCTGATTGATAATTAATTTTCTGCTGCGATGAACTGTAGGAAGATTTTTAATGATTCCCCAAAATAAATTGAAAACCTGTCCGACTTCCTCTAAAAATCCTAAAGTTCGGTTGCCTAATTTTTGTAAGATTCCGGTAATCAATATGTTTCTCTTTTTAATCCTGAAATCAAATTTACAAAATTATAATTATATTGAGGATGAAATCACAAGCTGTTTGTAATAATAATTCTATCCCCCGTTTTGTTTGAATCCTGTCCAAAAACAATAATATTCCAATTGTTTACTTATCTCTAATTGACTATTTTACGGGTCTCCAAATTAACTAACTGATATAAGATTACATAACGGTTTAAGAACCTGCTTTAAGAAAATCTATTGAGATTTTAGCAGGCACAAGCCTTTTATGTTTTAAATATCATTTTGTTAAAACCTAAATATTCTAAACTATTAATAAATCAGGATTAATAATGACCTCGAATAAAAAATTACTTGCCTGGGTGGATGAAATGGCAGCTATTTGTAAACCTGACAAAGTACATTGGTGCGATGGCTCCCAGGAAGAATATAATAAATTAGCTAAAATTCTTGTTGAGAAAGGCACATTTATAAAATTAAACGAAAACCTAAGACCAAATTGTTATGTTGCTGAATCTGATCCTTCAGATGTAGCCAGGGTTGAGGACAGAACTTTTATCTGTACAAAAAATGAAAAAGACGCCGGACCAACTAATAACTGGGAAGATCCGTCTAAGATGAAATCAACTTTAACCTCTTTATTTGATGGCTCAATGAAAGGAAGAACAATGTATGTTATTCCCTATAGCATGGGTCCGCTCGGATCTGATATTTCTCACATTGGTGTGCAACTTACTGATTCCGAATACGTTGTTTGCAGCATGAGAATTATGACCAGGATTGGTAAAAAGGTTTTGGATATTCTTGGTGAAGGTGAATTTGTTCATTGCCTGCATTCAGTGGGTTATCCTCTTACTGAAAATAAAGAAGATATTAAATGGCCATGCAGCGATACAAAATATATAGTGCACTTTCCTGAGGAAAAGACAATCTGGTCATACGGAAGTGGTTACGGCGGTAATGCATTACTCGGTAAGAAATGTTTTGCTTTAAGAATAGCATCATATATGGCACGCGAACAAGGCTGGCTCGCTGAGCATATGCTGATTCTCGGTATCACTCCGCCAAACGGTGAAAAAAAATATATAGCCGCAGCTTTTCCAAGCGCCTGTGGTAAAACAAATCTTGCTATGCTTACATCAACATTACCGGGTTGGAAAGTTGAAACTGTTGGCGATGATATTGCATGGATGAAATTTGGTGAAGATGGAAGATTATTTGCAATAAATCCGGAAGCAGGATTTTTCGGAGTTGCGCCAGGAACATCGATGCAAACAAACCACAATGCAATGTTAACGATGAAAGAAAATTCAATTTTCACAAATGTTGGCGTTACACCAGATGGAGATGTTTGGTGGGAAGGAATGACAAAAGAGAAACCGGAAATATTAACAAACTGGTTGGGCAATGAATGGACTCCGGATTCTGATGAAAATGCTGCTCATCCTAATTCAAGATACACCGTTCCGGCAAGTCAGTGCCCGGTAATAGATTCCGATTGGGAGAATCCTAAAGGAGTTCCGATCTCTGCTATATTATTTGGTGGAAGAAGGGCGGAAACAATTCCACTTGTTTACCAGGCATTAAACTGGCAACACGGAACTTTTATGGGAGCAATAGTATCTTCGGAAAAAACTGCCGCAGCTACCGGAAAAATAGGTGAGCTAAGGCACGATCCTTTTGCAATGCTTCCTTTCTGCGGATATAATATGGGAAACTATTTTGCTCATTGGTTGAATATTGGAACTATGAGTGATCAGGATAAACTTCCAAAAATATTCTATGTAAATTGGTTCAGAAAAGACGATGAAGGTAATTTTATATGGCCGGGATTCGGAGAAAATATTCGCGTGTTGAAATGGATTATTGAAAGAGTTTCAGATAAAACCGGGGCACAAAAAACTCCAATTGGATATATTCCAACAAAGGATGATATTGACATTTCAGGGCTTGATCTAGATCAGGATTCTTTAGATTCAATTCTTTCCATAGATAAAGATAAATGGTTGAAAGAAATTGAAAATATTGAAAACTATTTCCAGACTTTTAAAGACAGTCTGCCTTCCGGAATACAGAATGAATTAGCAGGACTAAAATCCAGGCTAACTTCAAAATAAATCTAAATTTATGGGCAGATCTTAAATCTGTCCATGAATTATAATCAGGCTTTCTTTTCATTTTGAGACACTCCCTCATTTTTGTCCTTTTTTATTAATTTTTACATGAACTAGTATTAATCCGCCATAACTCCTTTAATTGCAATGGTATAAGGTAAAGCCTGCTAAATAATTAAATTAAAATTCTTTCAATTCTGGTAATTTTATCCTCGTTTTTTTACCTATAATTTTTAGCATTAAAATTGATATTATTTAGCAAACGATAAATAATAGCTGGAAATCCAATTGGTTCAAGAAGAAAATTTATTGATAAAAATATTCAATAATGCCCCTGTTGGAATAATCACCTTTTTAAAAGATGGGACCGTTGATTACTTTAATGAAAGCTTGGTTAAGTTTGGCAAATTATATAAACTAAATATCCCCAAGCTGAAGGGAAGTAATTTGTTTAAAAATGAAATCTTTACAGGAGCAAATCTTGATGAAGATTTAAAACTACTTAAAGATGGCATTCCTTTCGAAAAAGAAATTAAGTCTCTCAAAACAATAAAACAGGGGAATATTTCACTAATTTTAAAAGCCACTTCTTTTTTTGAAGATAAAAGGTTTAGCGGCGGTATTCTTATTCTTGAAGATATGGAAGTTCTTGCCGAGGCAAGAAGAAACCTAGAAGAACGTGATGAACTTGCGGAAAAAGTTTTATCCGGAATTAGTAATTACATTTTCGTTACAGACCTTGAAGGAAATATAAAATTTTCTTTTGGAAATGACCTAACAAAACTGGGAAAATCTGCTTCTCTTCCTCAGGATTATCCCATTTACAATTTCCTGCCAGTACAATCACAAAACAAATTACAGAATGCAGTTGAAGTTGTAAAATCAGATTTAACTACAACCACAGTAGATCTAGAAACCGAAATAGATGGTAATTCAATTTACTTCAATTGTAAAATTGAACCCGATTTTGACAAAAGAAAAAAGTTGCGCTTTTTAATCATACAACTTAATGATATAACAGAAAGTGTAATTGAGAAAAAACAACTTGTTAAGAAACATAATGAATTACTAAAATTACAGTCAATAAGTGAATCCTTAAGCGATGCACTCATAGTCGTTGATAACAGTGGCCAAATACTTTTCTTGAACAAACCTGCTGAATCACTTTTTGGCTATAAAAGAAGTGAGGTTTATGGAAAGTTTATTGGAAGAATTCTCGGAATTTTTGATCATGAACTTTTTGAAAATATTAAAAACCAACTGGATGTTTCCGGTATTTGGAAAAAGGAAATTACTGTATTCAGAAAGGATAAAGAAAAAGAAGTTGTTGAAACAAAATTTACCTTTTCAGGTCCTGAAAAAAATGAAATAGTTGTACTCTGCTCAGATGTTACAGAAAGAGTTTTCACAGAACAAGAATTAAGAGCGACTGAGGAAAAGTTCAGGTTTTTAACCACACAATCAGAAGAATTAAATTGCACGGTAGAGCCAGATGGGAAAATTATTTACATCAATCCTGCTTTTGTTAAAAAATTAAAATATTCTGAAAATGAATTACTAAAAAAGAATTTAAAAGATCTTATAGAAAGAAATAAAGCTGATGCATTAAATAACGACCTGAAATCTTTCGCGAAACTAATAGGTCACAAATTTGAATTTTCTTTTACCTCTAAATACAACAACTCACTTCTTCTTTCTTCAAGATTTGTACCTGTTTTAAACGACGCCGGGAAAATAAAATATTTCAACTGTTTCTTAACTGATATAACTGTAAGCAAAGAAGAAGAAGCTAATCTTCTATTATTTAAGGCACTTTTTGAATCATCGAATGATGGTATTGCAGTAGAATGTGACAAAGAATTTGTAACGGTTAATGATACATTCGCAAATATATTTGGATACTCTTCCAGTGATGATTTATTAAATAAAAGAGTTAGTAATCTTGTTGCTGAATCTGATTCAACAAAAGTAACAGAATATATACACCAGGTAGAAACAGGAAAACGTCAGTCAGGACGATTCGAATTTCTGGGAAAGAAATTAGACAATTCCCAGTTCTATGCTGAAGTTACAGTGGCTTCTTTTACTTTCCATAAAAAAACTCACCTTATTATGATTGCCCGTGATGTTACGGAAAGAAAACGTACCCAGCAGGCAATAAGAGAATCTGAGGAAAAATACAGAAACATTACTGAAAATATTGACGATTTTCTTTTTACCTTCGAAAGAGTAGATAATAAATTGCGACCGGTTTTTTATACTTCTTCAGTGGAAAAAACAACCGGGTATACACAAACAGATCTGCTGAGCGATTATAAATTATTCATGAAAATCATTCACCCGGATGATCTGATTGCAGTAAAAGAAAAGCTCAAGAGTATTTTGAAAAGCAAAATTCAGCTCTCTGCTGAATTTGAATTCAAACTAATAAGCAAACAAGGTAATGTTGTTTGGGTAAGAACTAAAATAAATGTTATCAGAAATAAAGACGGTAAAATTCAGAAATTGTATGGACTGGTAAGTGATATTTCATTAAGAAAAAAAGCTGAAGAAGAATTAAATAAATCGACACAAAATCTTGTTAAACTTAACGAGACAAAAGACAGGTTTATCTCAATTATTTCTCACGATTTAAGGACGCCATTTAGTTCAATACTGGGCTTTACTGATTTACTGTTAAATGATGAAGGTTTAAACGAAGAAGAAAAAAAACAATATGTGCGCTTTATTCGCGAATCTTCAACCTCTATGCTTTCGCTTGTAAATTCTCTGCTTGATTGGACAAGACTTCAAACTGGCAGAATTCGTTTTGAACCTGAAAGAATTGAAGCCCAGAAAATAATTAGCAAAGCTATTAATGCTTTATCCGGGACTGCTTTTCAAAAGGGAATTAACTTATCTTCAAATGTTCCGGATGATCTCCTTGTATTTGTGGATGAAAGCCTGGTGTTGCAGGTATTTAATAATCTTATTTCCAACGCAATAAAATTTACGAATCGCGATGGAAATATTAATATCTCAGTAACCGGAACCGGGACTTCCAGATTCCTTGAATTTTCAGTAAAAGATGATGGAACAGGAATTAAGAAAGAGGACATTGGCAAACTTTTTAATGTTGATACAAAATATACATCAGAAGGTACTGCCGGAGAAAAAGGAAGCGGGCTTGGTCTTTCGCTTGTTAATGAAATTATTGAAAAGCATGGTGGAACAATAAAAGTAGAAAGCGAATACGGCAAAGGAAGTAATTTTATATTTACTCTGCCAATAGCATCGGCAAATATTTTGCTTGTCGATGATAGCAAAACTGATAAACTTCTTTATTCAAAAATAATAAGACACGTAGCGCCTGAGTATAATATTGATGTGGCTTCAAATGGAAAAGAAGCGATGGAATATATTTTAAAATCTCCTCCTGCGCTGGTAATTACAGATCATTTAATGCCTGAGATGAACGGTTTTGAACTGGTTATGGAATTAAAGAATACTGAAATAAAAGGGAAACCACCTGTTATTGTACTTGCGAGTGAACTGGACAGAAGTATTATTTTTGATTACAACGAACTCGGTGTAGAATATGTATTCCAGAAACCTGTAACGTTAAGTGATTTTAAGAAAGCCGTGGAAAAATCTTTGAAACGGGGAATGCAATAAAGCAAGATTAACTTTTTCTTAGAACAATTCCTGAAATAGCGGAAATAACAATCTCATCTTTTACCTCTCCTAATTTTTTCACCCCCGATTTTTTATTATTAACAATTATTTGCCAATTCCCTTCTGGAAGAATCAGTTTTAATTCGCCTTGTGAATCAGCATTAATTGCAACTAAAAATTTTTCTTCATCGTGAACAATATTAAAGGCAATTGCAAAAGGATTTTGGGGAATTTCTATAAAATGGATGTTTTTATATTCTGCTCTTCTGAAAGCCGTATATTTTTTCCTGAGTGATATCAGGCCCTTATAATAATTTACCAGTTCTTTATTTAATTCTGCGTGATTATAATTGATATAATTCGTTTTATTGTCTTTATTGTAGCTATTATCATCAAGTTTCCCTTTATCCGGATCATTTGCATTAGTATGATGAGAAATTACTTTACTCCTTGCAAACTCCTGCCCGGCGTGAATCATAATTATTCCCTGGCAGCAAAAAAGAAACAATGCACCAATTTTATTAAGCTTCATTTGTTTTTCGGAAAGTTTGGCAATATCATTTACATCTTTTATCACCTGATCTTTTTTTATTTCTCCGGTAGCCAGACGTATAAAATCACCAAAGGTATAACCATCGTGAGATTCCAGATAATTAACCGAATGTTCCTTTCTTTGGAATAGTCCGTGCCTGTCGCAAATAAGTGTTCCGTTTACGTAGCTTTTAATTCTGTTAATATTATTGTTGTCATACCAATCATTAAATATCCAGCCTTTTCCATTAAAAGGATTTTCGCCTTTTATTCCATTTCTCAACTGATCATTCCAGCTTCCCCAACCTCTGTTCGAAAAACCTGCAGGATCGTATCCATTGCCCCAGGGTTCACAAATCAGTATTACATCGGGATTTATTTTCTGTGCTTCTTCCGCAATTTCTTCCACAGTCTGCCAGTCAATTAAATGGCCGAGATCAAATCTAAATCCATCAATATGATATTCCTGCATCCAGTAAAGAATACTATCAACTATCATTCTACGAACCATCGGTCTTTCAGTTTTTAAATCATTACCGGTGTAACTTTGTGAAGTTAGTTTTCCTTTTTCATCGTGCCTGAAATAATATTCCTTATCAATTTCTTTTAAACCGCCGTATTCATATTCTGAAAAATGGTTGTAAACAACGTCCATTATTACAGCAATTTTATTTTTATGTAATTCCTTAACCAAATTCTTAAAATCATTGATTTGTTTACCTGATTTTCCCTTCCATTTATTCCAATGGAGTTCTTTTCCCCCTTCACTATAGTAGGAATCAGGAGCAAAATATCCGGCTGTCATATATCCCCAATGATTTCTCTCATAAGGATTCCAGGTGTTTTTCTTTTCCATAAATTCTTTATCAAAGGGAATTTCTACATTCCCGAATTCCTGCACCGGCAATAATTCTACCGCGTTCACTCCGAGACTTTTTATGTGTTTTATCCCGCCTTTTATATTTTTGTCAATCATTGCCCTAAATGTACCCGGTTTTTTAGCTCCGGATGATTTATGAGCGGTCATATCGCGGACATGCATTTCATAGATTATCAGATCACGCCAGTCCATTTGTATCCATTCATCACCCTGCCAATCAAAATCATTTTCTTTTATAACAATTGCTTTTCTCGGATTAAAATAATTGTTAAGTGTTGTTATCGCTTTTGCATACGGATCAGGACAAACGATTTCTTCGTCATTTTCCTGGTTCTTTTGCAAAACAGAAAATCCATAAAAAGTCCCGTATAACTCCCCGCCAAGAGCAGCTTCCCAGACTCCATCCATGTCACAATTCATTTTATATTTTTTGCCTGTTGAATTTTCGGCTTTGGTATAAGTAATTAGCATTACACGTTCTGCACGCGGTGCAAAAAGACGAAAGTATGTTTTCCCGCCTTCTACAAATGAACCAAGTCGTTTTGACGAATAGAATTTATCAAGATCTATTTTGTGCATTTTATTTTAGAATTGATTTGATGTAAAACACAGGCTTTTATTCAGATCTTAAATCTATAAAACTTCTATTCAGACTGCAAAATTTTTCCATCAACTATTAGATTGTACCATTAATATATTTTGTAAAAACCGAAATATTGAACTCCTAACGAGTTCTGCTTGATGTGGTTTTTATATTTCTACAAATATATCGCTTCTATGGAGCGAAAACATAAAAAAAGCAACTCCATAAAAGTTGAATTTCTGCCTGCCGCAGTGTGCAACTTCAATAATTCGGGAACAAATGTGTCGTAGAATATTACAAAATGGGAATTTTTTTTAATGGCCTAAAATAAATTTCGCTTGCCCGGCTCTGACGGGTTAAGAAAATTGCTGAATGAGGCGTTTAACAGAAAAATTTAACAAATAATATGTTGTCCCCATAAAAATCCATATAGATAAACAATTAATTTTTTTTCTGTAGCCGAGTGAAACAATTTTTAGAAATTTATTTTCAGCCTTGATTTTTGTGTACTTTTGTATCAAGACAAAAGTACATTAAAACTAAAAAGCAATTTATAATAAGCACCGTTATGAAAAAAATGACTAATTTTGTTACCCAAATACTGAAGAATAACACGCGGGCTGGTTTTTAGTATAAGCAAAACCGAAACATCCGACCTCCGTGCCTGCACGTAGTCACTGCGGCAAAGGCGGGTAATTTTCCCGTAAGATTGAGAAACGTAATTTTAGAAATTTATTTCCTGCTTTGATTTTTTGGTTCTGATATTTAATAAAAAAGCAAAAGGTCATTCGGCAGACTGATGCAAAATTTTTCCATCGACTACCGGCGTGACGCAGATCAGTGGGTGTTCAGGAACTTCAAAATGTGAAAAAATTTCCTCAAATAGTTGAAAATGCATCCCTCTTTTCTCGAGCTTTGCAAATTTATTGTATTTCATAAAATCCCCTTTGGCATTCGTCGGCGCATCAAATTTATAAGCAGAATCAAAATCTTCGGTAACCCTGCTTTTTAAATATTTTATTTTATTATCGTCTCCGCCTTCACGTTCGTATGCCATTGCCCTGAATGCAACTACAAATCCATTATTAATTATTAAATAAATATTCAGAATAACTTCATTCATTGGCTTTCTTATTATTTAGTGCAAAATATGTTACGGCAAATGCCAGCAATACAGCAAATTTACACATTATGCTGACTATACTATGAACTAAAGTCATCCTGCCGAAAAAGGCAAATATAAATGCAATCATTACCGGAATTGAAATAAGGACATAGGCTGATAATAAAACTTTCGATAAATGTACTACCTTTTGATCATTTGCTTCCCTGATCCCACGAATTAAAAAAAACATAGTAACAAGTACAGGAGTATAATAGAAAAATCCGTAAAGGTCACCCTGCGGGTACTTATAAATTGCATAGAAAACTGTACAGGCATTTACATTAAACTGATTTATAATTGAAGCATAATAAATTACAAATAACAACGCCGGAAGAAAAGCAAGTAATAGATATTTTGAACGGTAATTGTAAAATGAAAGAATAAAATATAACCCGAGTGGTGGGAGAAAAGAAATATCTGCAAAAGCTAAGAAAGCGTTGAAGGAAGAATCGAATCCGAGATTGCACATAATAAACTCAAATGCCTGGTAAAACATTAATAGGAATATTATTCCAATAACCAGGTAATTGATTTTATTTTTTTCTGCAAATATTAATACATTTATTAATAAAACCAGTTCAATACAGGCAATAAAAAGCGAGACGATTCCGTTCCAGTTATTCAATTAATTATGCTTAAAATATTAATGTCCCGCCCTTCAAAGAGCGGGACATGGGTGGATATAATTATTTTTTAGGTCCGATCATATTTTCAGGTTTAACAACTTCATCAAATTTTTCAGCAGTTAAAAGTCCGAGTGCAACAGTAGCTTCTTTTAGTGTTGTATTTTCTTTGTGTGCTTTCTTTGCAACTTTTGCAGCATTATCATAACCTATATGAGGATTCAATGCAGTTACCAGCATCAATGAATTATTAAGGTTTTTCTTTATGTTAGCTTCATTAGCCTGTATTCCAACAACACAATTATCAGTAAAGCTCTCACACGAATCTGCAATTAATCTAATTGAATGCAGTACGTTAAAAATTATAACAGGTTTAAATACATTGAGTTCAAAGTTTCCGCTAGCTCCCGCAAAATTTACAGTTGCATCATTTCCGAAAACCTGGGCACAAACCATAGTCATAGCTTCGGATTGCGTAGGATTAACTTTTCCGGGCATAATAGAACTTCCCGGTTCATTTTCAGGAAGTGAAATTTCCCCTATTCCGCAACGCGGGCCTGAACCTAACCAGCGAACATCATTTGCGATTTTCATAAGTGATGCGGCCAGGGTTTTCAGCACCCCGCTGAATTCGACCATGGCGTCGTGGGCGGCAAGTGCTTCAAATTTATTTCTTGCTGATTTAAAAGATTTTCCTGTGATTTTTGAAATCTGATCCGCAGCTTTTACTGCAAATTCCGGATGAGTATTCAAACCTGTTCCAACAGCTGTTCCGCCTAAAGCTAATTCGTACATTCTCGGCATTGCAGCATCTATTCTTTCCAACCCGTTAGTTAATTGCTGAACATAGCCGGAAAATTCCTGTCCAAGTGTAAGCGGAGTTGCGTCCATTAAATGAGTTCTTCCGATTTTTATGACATCTTTAAATTCTTTCGCTTTAACATCCAGCGCGTCACGCAGTTTTGTAACCATCGGAATAAGCCTTCTGTGAATTTCTTCAACCGCGGCAATGTGCATAGCTGTCGGGAAGGTGTCGTTAGATGACTGAGCTTTATTTACATCATCATTTGGATGAATCGGTTTTTTGCTGCCTTTTTCACCGCCTGCAAGTTCAATAGCGCGGTTTGAAATCACCTCATTTGTATTCATATTGGTTTGTGTACCGCTGCCGGTTTGCCAAACAACAAGAGGAAAATGTTCATCAAGTTTTCCTTCAATTACCTCATCCGCAGCTTTAACAATGAGCTCGGCTTTTTCCGCCGGTAGAATTCCAAGTTCTTTATTCGTTAGAGCCGCAGCTTTTTTTAGGATACCCAATGCTCTTATTAATTCTCTTGGAAATCTGTCTCCGCCAATTTTAAAATTCATTAATGATCTTGCTGTTTGCGCGCCGTAATATTTATCAGTCGGGACTTTAATTTCGCCCATACTGTCTGTTTCAATTCTGTAATCCATAACTCTTTCTCCCTGATTTTCTTACTTATTTTATAAGGTATATAAACTTTTATAGGTGCAATTTACAATATTTTCCAGAGAGTTTTGAAATATTCAGCACTCCCTTTTATGCTTTTTATCTTTTATCAGGTGTAAAACATTAAGAAAAAGATATTTGCATATACCTCGAAATTTATTTGAAAAAATATTAAATTATTTCTTGCTGGAACTAAAAAATCAAATAACTAATAAATTACTATCAATCTCCGGAGAAAACTAATGCTAGTAAAAGGTGCCTTTGAAAGAGCTAAAAATTATATCGATTTACATTCTGTTGAAACAAAAATTAAACAAACAGATACCGTTACAGGTCCCTGCATTACTATATCCAGAGAGACAGGTGCAGGTGCCGAAAAAGTAAGCCAGTTCATAGTTGAAAATTTTTCGGAATTTAATAGTGGGAATAATCCTCCCTGGGCAATATTTGATCAGAATCTTATCGAAAAAGTTCTTCAGGATCATCACCTCCCCCAGCGGTTGAGTGAAATAATGGAAGAAAGAAAATATTCGGCAGTTCAGTCAATAATGAGTGAACTTATCGGCGGGCAACCGGGTACGTGGACTTTATTCCATAAAACCACTGAAACAATTCTTCAACTTTCCCACATTGGCCATAGTATAATTGTAGAAAGAGGTGGGAATATTATTACATCAAAAATGGATAATTGCTTCCATATAAGATTAATAGGATCACAATCAGATAGAATTAATCACGTACAGGAATATTATAATTTTGATAAGAAACAGGCTTTGGATTTTATTAATAAAGAAGATGAAAACAGGAAAGAATATATTTCCGCTTATTTCCATAAAAACATTGAAGATCCACAATTATATCATATTGTAATTAACACAAGTGAAATGAGCTATAAAGAAGCAGCCGATTTGATTAGTAACCAGGTTATGAAAAAATACTCTGAATACTTTCCATCAGATGAAGAAAACAGGTTAAACTGATTCATCCTAAATCAGGGGATTAATCTTTTGTTACTCTTCGTAGCAATAAGTTCTGATTATTTCAGAGCAACTTCCGCTGTAAGAAAGAGTCCATTTGTGAATAAGTTTTAATTCTGTAACTATAACTTTGCCACTGCTGAATTGTATTCTCGGTGTATAAAGGAAATACTCTATTCAACTCTTAAAACCGGGTAAACATTTAAATGGTCATCCACATAAGGAGATCTTGAATAGAAGAAGTTAAGCCTTTGCCTTGGATTATTCCTGAAACTATCATCTGTTGCTAATTTTTCTTCAAATTCCTTTTTAAGTTTCGGATCTTTGTCCATCATTTGCCGGGCGATTTTCTCCATAACATAACTTTCAAAATATTCTTTTTGTTCAAAGATGGAATTAAAAAATCCCCATTCTAAAAATGAATCTGATGCTTTTGGCTCAAGAAGATTTACAATTAGCTTAATTGTCCTCTGATTTGTTTTGATAACATATGTACCATCAGGAACCGTTACAGTTTTGTAAACCAAATTATAATCTGCTTTAACTCTTTGTCTGCCTTCATAGGAATAATTTGCAAATTTTACGTTATTGAATTTGTATTCTGTAACATTAAAAGTTTCCGGTGACTTTAATTGTTCAACTTTAATTCCATGTAATTCTATCCTGTCTATTAAGTTTTCCCATTTGCCCCATTCTTTCGGGATTAAATATTCACGGGGGGCCAGCACAGAATCAGTAACCTTCATTTCATCATAATAAGGAAGAACAGTTTCATATTTTTCTCCGGTGTATCTTGTCCAGGTTACGCCCGATACCCAGCTAGAGTCGTGTTCAGCTTTTATACCCATAAAATGAAAAGGCTTACTTTTATCTGTCACTTCCAGTGAAAGCGGTAAATAGTTTTTCTCTATAGAATATTTTTCAACTGCGCTTTTATCGGCAGCTTTGTTCAGAGCAATCAATTCTTTCCCGTTCTCATTTGTAAAATTTATAATTGCGTTAAGCAATGATTTTGTGGAAAAAACTCTGTCCTTGTACGGCTTCATCATATGAGTTTCAATCAAAAGTCCGGGACGATTTTGTGCTGTTGCATATGTGTGTGAAAATCTTGGACTGAAAGATGCGCCGACAATTCCATTTTCAATTTTCCTGTCTTTAAACTCAAGGTAAGGTGCGATCAAAAAGCCATCATCGTTTACACTTTTATTCAGGTAAGGCATTAATTTATCTGTAATCCATTTGCGTGTGCCTGTATAAACATTTTGATAATGCTCCATTGAATATGTAATAGTGTACTGATAATCTGCACCGTCAGTTGTATGAGTATCAACAAAAAAATCGGGTAGCCATGTCGAGAATAATTTTAGCATGGCTTTCATTTCCGGGGCGTCCGCTTTTGTCCAGTCGCGGTTTAGGTTTAAATTCTGTGAGGTGGTTCTCCATCCCATATTTGTCGGGCCATTTTGATTTATCCTGTTATAAGGACTAAACCTTTCGTGTGCATCGACAGAAAAAATGGGTATGACCATCAAAATTGAATTATCAATTAAATTCTCTTTTTCTTTTGTAACGAGAATTTCTCTTAGTAAAAGCATTGAAGCATCTTTACCTTCGATTTCACCCGAATGAATCCCGTTTTCTATAAATACGATAGGCTTCCCGGTGTTTTTCGCGGCAACCGGATTAAAAGCTTTATCTTTTGAAACTACCAGGCAATATAAATTTCTGCCCTGTGGGGAGACACCAAATGAAAACATTTTTGCGTATGGTGATGCATTTGCAAGTTCTCTGAAATATGCCATAGTTTCATCGTAGCTCTCTGTTTCCATATAACCCGTTTTTTCAAAATGAGTTATCCATTTTTCCGGAACTTTTACCTGGCTATAAATGGTAGAAGACAAAACGGTTGTTGCAAAAATCAACATTACACAAAAAAATGTAGCTTTCATTCGTTTTTACCTATAAAGAAATTAATTTTATTCGAATATTATTTATAAACGAAACACTGAGCATAAATTAAGGCATTTGGGTTTTAACAACCATATAATTTTGATAAATTCACAGTACAAAAATAAAGCAGGATAAAATATGGAAATTTCTGTTCTTGATAAAAGTAATTATTTAAAAGGACTACTCGTAATTGCCAAAAAAGATAACAAATTAACAGAACCGGAAAAAGAAATAATAAGAGATATTGCAGTAAAGCTGGGTTTCGCTACTGATTTTTACGAAGATACGTTAAAAAGCCTTTTAGCTAACAAATATATTTTAGACGATCCAATACATTTTTCAAAAAAGAAAATTGCAGAATCATTTATATGCGACGGACTCAGGCTCGCTTATTCTGACGGCCAGGCACCTGAATCGGAGATGAACTGGCTCAAAAAAATTGCCGGCGCTAATGAAATAGAAGACAACTGGTTCGAAGAAAAGACAGAACACTATAAATCTTCGAAACACATTTTCCTTAATTCAGATTTTGCCCTCTATTCAATAATCTAATTATTATCAAGCCGTGTTTTTATGCACGGCTATTTGTTTTCTTGCCATCACAAATCACTTGAATATTTCGCCGATATATAAAAGTTAAAATTATCTTTTACACACACTTAAAATATTGATTTAAACTATATGTGCGGACGCTTCGAAAATAAATCCTCATTGGAATACGTTGCAGAGCTCCTGATACAGCGGGATCTTGAAACGGAAATAATTTCCCCAAAAGGAAGAGGGCCGACTTATAATATAGCACCAACAAACAAAATACTCGGTGTGTGTAAAAACGAAAAGAAACATTCAATACGTTATTTTAACTGGGGAATTAAATTTTCTGCCGACTCCCCCCTGATTTTCAACTCACGGATAGAAACAATTAAAGAGAAAAAATTCTGGTGGGGCCTTTTCGATAAAAACCGGACAATTATTCCAATGACGGGCTTTTACGAATGGAAAAAGGAAAGCGGAAGAAAAATTCCATATAAAATATTTCTGCCCGGTAATAAAATATTTTTCGTAGCTGCAATTTATTTCAATAAAAAAGAAACCGCCGAACCATTTGCTTCCCTCATTACAACCACCCCGAATAAATTCATAAAGAAAATTCACCACCGCATGCCGGTAATTTTTGATGAACTGAACGATGCGGTAAAATTCCTGCAGGAAGACCCGAAAGAAATCCTGGAAATATGCAGGCCGTATAATGACGATAAGAAAATGGAACTTGATAGAGCTACGATTTGATTTTCGTAGAGACAGGGCATGCCCCGTCTCTACCACAATATGTTATTCTTTATTTGCCCTTTCATTCCCATATCTCTAAGTTTAAAGACACTAATTTTGAGACGTTTATAAAAGCGTTTTAATTGGTTAAAAAATAGCTATTTAACTCTTTTCCTGAAGGAAAATTAAAATGAGCAAAACAATGAAAGCGCTGGTAAAAAAATCAGCGGAACCGGGAATCTGGCTCGACGAAGTTCCGGTGCCGGAAATAGGAATAAACGACGTACTGATCAAAATTCATAAAACTTCAGTCTGCGGAACCGACATTCACATTTATAACTGGGACGAATGGGCACAAAAAACAATTCCCGTCCCGATGGTAACCGGCCACGAATATGTAGGAAAAATTGAGAAAATCGGAAGCAACGTACACGATCTTAAGGTTGGAGATCTTGTAAGCGGCGAGGGACACATTGTATGCGGCCACTGCAGAAACTGTATTTCAGGAAGATATCACCTATGCCCTAATACAAAGGGTGTTGGCGTAAACAGGCCGGGATGTTTTGCAGAATATCTTGCAATCCCTGTTTCTAATGTTTGGCACTGCGATCCAAATATTCCGGAAGAAGTTTTCTCAATTTTTGATCCCTTTGGTAACGCAACTCACACGGCCCTCTCATTTGAAGTTCTCGGAGAGGACGTTCTGATCACAGGCGCAGGCCCGATAGGAATAATGGCGGCAATGATTGTTAAACACGCAGGAGCAAGAAATGTTGTTATCACAGATATAAATCCTGACAGGCTGGAACTTGCAAAACAAATGGGCGTTCAACGACCGGTAGATACAACAAAAGAAAAACTAACCGATGTAATGAAAGAACTCGGGATGAAAGAAGGTTTTGATGTAGGGCTCGAAATGTCAGGTAGTCCAAGAGCACTGAACGATATGATAGACGTGATGTTCCATGGTGGTAATATCGCTTTGCTTGGCATACTTCCATCAAGCGCCGCAGTTGATTGGGAAAAAATAGTTTTCAACGGAATAACTCTCCGGGGAATTTACGGAAGGAAGATGTTTGAAACCTGGTACAAGATGACCGCAATGGTTCAATCGGGACTCGACATTTCAAAAATTATTACACACCGTTTCTCTTATAAAGATTATAAGGAATCATTTGAATTGATGAAATCCGGTAAGACCGGAAAAGTAATTCTTAACTGGGACGAAATTTAATATTAACCTTGCGCCTTCGTGTCTCTGCGGTAAAAACTACCGCTAAGGCGCAATGACGCAGAGAAAAGCAGTGAGGTTTTAAAATGACAGAATCAATCAGAAAATATTACAATGATATTCTGAACGGAATTGAAGCGGAAGGATTATTTAAAAGAGAAAGAGTGATAGTAAGCCCGCAAAGAGCAAACATAGAAGTAAAAGGCGGACAAAAAGTTTTAAATATGTGCGCAAATAATTACCTCGGACTTGCTGACAACCCGGAAATAATTAAGGCTGCAAAAGAAAGTTATGACAACTGGGGATACGGACTTTCATCCGTTCGTTTCATCTGCGGTACACAGGATATACACAAACAACTCGAAGCAAAGATTTCTGAATTCCTCGAAACAGAAGATACAATTCTTTACACATCCTGTTTCGATGCAAACGGTGGATTGTTCGAAACTATTCTTTCTGAGGAAGATGCTATAATAAGTGACGAGTTAAACCACGCAAGTATTATTGATGGTGTTCGACTTTGTAAAGCAAAAAGATACCGTTATAAAAATAATAATATGGAAGATCTTGAAGTTCAGTTGAAAGACGCGAAAGCGAAAGCAAAAAATATTCTGATAGCAACAGACGGCGTTTTCTCAATGGACGGATTCATTGCAAACCTGAAAGGCATCTGTGACCTTGCCGATAAATACGGTGCAATGGTAATGGTTGATGATTCACATGCCGTTGGCTTTATGGGCAAACACGGAAAAGGAACACACGAATACAACGAAGTACTTGGAAGAATTGATATTATTACAGGAACACTTGGCAAAGCTCTCGGCGGAGCGAGCGGAGGTTATACAAGCGGACGAAAAGAAATTATCGGAATGCTGAGACAGAGATCACGTCCGTATTTATTTTCAAACACGGTTGCACCTTCAATAGTTGCAGCTTCATTAAAAGTACTTGAAATGTTGAGCTCAACTACTCACCTTCGTGATAAACTTGAAGAAAACACAAAATATTTCCGTAAGGGAATTAAAAAGGCCGGGCTGGAAATAAAAGATGGTGTTCACCCTATAGTTCCTATTATGCTGGGTGACGCTGTGCTTGCACAAAAAATGGCAGCGAGATTACTTGAGAAAGGAATTTACGTAATCGGTTTCTTCTTTCCGGTTGTACCAAAAGAAACAGCAAGAATAAGAGTTCAGATTTCAGCGGCACATTCAAAAGAAGATCTTGATTTTGCGATTGAGAAATTCAAGGAAGTGTACGAGGAATTTAAAAAATAATTTTTTCAATACGTCTTTGCAGCATAAAGCTGCAAAGGTGCTAAATATCAAATCCAGTTATTTAGCTGATCTTTAGCGGGATAGTCTTACTGCATTCCCTGCAGTAAAATTTCCCTTTAATATCCACCTCTTCAATTCCCGGTGATGAATGCATCACACAATCCCAGTCACTGCAGTGTTTTAGCCCATAATTATGTCCAAGTTCATGAAGTGCTTCCTTAATCGTTCTCTCAACCAGAAGTGGTTCGTTGGACAAACCCGAATAAAATTCTTCGTGAAGACGGCATGCGGAAATAATTGAATGTTTTCCCCCTAGTTGGGCCTCGCCGAATATATATGTTAATGCGGGTACATAAAGATCGAGACTTGTTAAGATTAAAACTTTGCCATCAAGATAAGATGTTTTTTCCGCAGCGTTTGCTATAATCTGTGTAGAATAATATTGCAGCCTTCCCGTGGAATGTGCATTATCAATCAGAATCTGAGTATTATCTACCAAAATTTTGCCGGAAAATTTTAAAGACAACTCATTTACTACATGTTCCAGCAGTGATTTATTTTTTAATTCCAGAGGTACCACGTATATTTTCATGCTTCAACTGCGGTACGTAAGCCATATTTATTTATTTTATTATATAGAGTAACCCTGTCAATGTGCAATTGAACTGCGCTTCTCGAAATATTCCAGTTGTTTTCATTTAGAATCTGCAATATGTATTTCTTTTCAACTGCCGCAAGGCTTTTATCATCTGAATCGGAATTAATTTGGTTCGAAGAAACATGAAAAGGAAGATTTTCAACCGTTATTTTATCACATTTGCCGATCACTACCGCCCTTTCAATTGCGTTTTCAAGTTCACGCACATTCCCCGGCCATTCATAATTAACAATAAAATCCATCGCCTCGGTTGAAATATCCTTGATTGGTTTATTCATAGCCATCGCAAATTTATTCAGGAAAAAATGAGCGAGAATAGGTATGTCATCCTTTCTTTCCCTGAGCGGAGGAATATGAATCGTAAAAACATTCAGCCGGTAATAAAGATCCTCTCTGAATTTGCCCTCTTTTACAAGATCTTCAAGCGACTGGTTGGAGGCTGTTATTAACCTGAAATCACTTTTAATCAGTTGATTGCCCCCGACCCTGCTGAATTGTCTCGTTTCAATCACACGTAAAAGTTCAATCTGCATTTTGGTTGATAGCGTAGCAATTTCATCAAGAAACAAAGTTCCCCCGTCAGCCATTTCAAACTTACCTTTTCTTTTAAACTGCGCCCCAGTGAAGGCTCCTTTTTCGTGTCCAAACAATTCACTTTCCAGTATTGATTCGGCAAGTGCGCCGCAGTTAACCGGAATTATCGGGAAGTATTTTCTTTTGCTATTAATATGAATTGCTTTTGCCACAAGTTCCTTACCGGTTCCGCTTTCGCCTCTAATCATTACCGTTGTATCCGCCAGCGCAACTGTATTGATAAGATCATAAAGTTTTTTCATCTGGAAACTCTCACCGATCAGATTATCGGGCTTTATTATTTCTTTGATATTTTCCTTTAAAATCTCATTTTCATGTTTTAAATGTTTTTGTTCAAGTGCTTTTTTCACAAGGTGAGTAAGTTCATCCGGATCAACAGGTTTTGTAACATAATCGTAAGCTCCCTGTTTAAGAGCCGCAATTGCGGTAGGAACTGATGCAAAAGCCGTAATTAAGATCAGCAGCGCATCCTTATCTATAGCTTTTATACTCGTTAAAAGATCCAGCCCGCTCATACCGGGCATTTTCATATCAACAAGCAGGAGATCGTACTTACCCTTGCCATATTTTTTTAGTGCTGATTCCCCATCCTCCGCAATATCAACATTATAGCCTTCTTCCTCAAACCAGTGCTGAAGAGATTCGCGTACAATTTTTTCATCATCTACTATTAATATATTGTATTGAACTTTCATATTACCCCCCGATAATTACACGTTTTTAGGAAAAACGACTTTAAATGTTGTTCCTTCCGGCGAAGTTCTTTCAACCGTTATTTCCCCATTGTGATTTTTAATAATGCCGTAAACAACTGCCAGTCCAAGCCCGGTACCTTTTGTTGCTTCTTTTGTAGAATAAAAAGGTTCAAAAATATGCGGCAGATCTTTTATACTAATACCTGTGCCCTCGTCGGAAATTTTAAGTACAACTGAACCGGATTCCAGCAGAATTTCTATTTTAATTTTTCCGCCATTTGGCATTGCTTCTATCGCATTAATCAAAAGTGCAATTAATGCTTCCTGAATTTTTTCCGCGCTGCCTTTTACAATAAACGATTCATTCGAATATATTTTTTCCAGTTCTATTCCGTTCATTTCAAGATGGTGACCGATAAGAGTAATGCACCGGTCTACAATTTCAATTAATTCAGCATCTACAAATTCATTTTTGCTTTCGTGCGAAAAGATTAATAGATCCTTAACTATCTTTCCGCACCTTGATGATTCACCCGCAATCAGGTCGAGGTACTCAATCAGCTTTTTATTTTCTTCTTTATTGGACTGACTAGCTAATTTTCTTGAGATTAATTTGCTGTAGGTCAGAATGCCTTCGAGCGGATTATTAAGTTCGTGCGCCACTGTAGCAGATAATTTCCCGAGCGAGGCAAGCTTTTCTATTTGAATTACCTGGTTATAAATATTTTTTAACTCTTCCGATTTTTGCTGTACTTTATGATTTAATGTTTCACTCCAGTCTTTAATTTCTTTATAAGCCGAATCAAGTTTCTCCGACATATCATTAAATCTTCGGGCAACATTTCCAATTTCATCTTTTGAATCAATATCTATTTTATAGTTTAGGTTCCCTTTCCCCACTTCCCTTATTCCCTGGGTAAGCTCGTATAATGGTTTACTGACAATAACTTTTACAAATAAACCGCAGAATGCAGATATAGCCAGCGTAATTAAAATGGAGTTCGTAATTGTGGTCTTAGTATTTTGATTTATGGCTTCGTCAAGTTCCTTCATCGATACCATAACATCAAGCACACCAAGAATCTCCACACTCGGCTGGTGTGCATGACAATCGGATGTGTAACAGTCTTTTTCGTTTTTTATGGGATTTATTAATCCAAGCGCCCTTGTACTATCTTTTTTGTTAGTGAAATATCTTATCCTGCTTTCTTCATTTAGTTCCTCAATCTTACTCGAACCAATATGGCAGGCACTACAGGCTTCATCATTCATGGAAACTTTTTCTGAAATTTCTGTTGGATCCGTTGAATAGGCTATGGTGCCCATTTTATTATAGACTCTGATTCCAATAATTCCCGGTTCTGTTCCTATTGTATTAATTATCTGGTGAACATCATCGCGCCTATTGAGTAACATACTGTACCGCGTTGATTTCTTAATAATATCACTGGAATTATAGGCGCTCAGAAGCCGGAAATGAGTTAGGTCATTTTTGAGATTGGTTATAGAAATATAGGTATGTATCGCGAGTACTAGCGATAAAATTACAGAAATCGAAATAATAAGCTTAATACTAAGCTTATTAAAAAATCTCGCTTTCATTAGAACTCCCCCTTAA
>Ga0209919_1000316_pt1 | contig 24581 bp, 29 predicted proteins | sample SalPon2A_C_D2_MG_FD_185721 | JGI IMG/M metagenome (GOLD analysis project Ga0209919, IMG submission 185721) | Soil microbial communities from South San Francisco under conditions of wetland restoration - Salt Pond MetaG R2A_C_D2_MG (SPAdes)... | ecosystem: Environmental > Terrestrial > Soil >... | reverse complement strand
CCTTGTTTTCCAAGCGCCTGTTGAGCTGTGACCAGATAGCACCCATGCCTCCTCCGATGACTGCCATGAGAGGAGCCCATAGGTGCTGCAGTATCCAGGTGGTGGCACTTGTTATTTCTGGATCTGGAGGCTGTGGCATTCCTATGCAGGCTCCTAAAAATGGATGTTGTTACAAACGGTCCAATTGTTCATCGGTGCTAGAGCGTCCCGTATTCAGTCAATATCCAAGCTCCGTCTACGGCTACCCCGGACTGAGTGATGATGGAGTCGAAGTACTTTTGCATGTTATGCGATCACAGTGCGGAGAGCATCAGGTTTTCAGAACATCCGGCATAACGGCCTTCAATTCTTCCGGAGTCGTTGCAGCATCAATCATCGGGTCCGCAGTAACATCTCTTAATGCTTGCTTGTTTTTCGCTATCTGAGCCTTCATAGCAACGTCGCTCGATTCGTCCGCGCGCTGATAGGCAACATCCAAGGCGGCAAGCATTGGTGCCCTGATACTGCGCAAATGATCCCGCTGGATCTCTCGCGCCTTTGTCATATCGACATTGACCGACGTTCCGCCATGTGCCCACGCATCGCGGAAGGTGCGATCTGTGGGAATGTCCGCCTCCTCTACCCACTGAGGATCAATTGCATCGGCAGGAAGCTTTGCCCAAGCACGCTTTTCTATCTCGTCGTCGCTGAGAGTTTCAGGATTCGGATAGCTATTGCGCACAGGATGCACAACCGAAAGGCCACCATCTGAACGCGAAAAAATGATCTTCCTCATCACTGATCTCCGTAGACCGCAGCGTGATGCCCGACCGCCGGATCGGTTAACGTGGCGTCGGATGCCCTGATTGTTTGAAAGCGAGACGTTCCGGCGGCGAAATTAGTGGAGAGCAGCTGCGCGATGATAATCGTCGCCAACGATCCCGGCGTGATGTCGCCTTGCGCGCCGCCGACGCAGCAATAGGACGCCGAGGAAAAGTCCGTGGCCCATGTCCAGGTGATGTCTCCCGTGCCGACGTCGGTGACGCTGGTCAGGTTATAGCTCGCCGCAACGGCGCCCGCTGTGTTCGCCTTTCCCCATCCCTTTGCTGCGCTCGGGTGGAACTGCTGACGGCCAGGCGTAACTATAGTTGCGACACTGGTGGCAGTTTCCTGATCTGTCTGCGTAGCGACTGCAGTTCCTGATACACCCGTGTTGATGGTCGGGCTAGTAAGAGTCTTATTCGTTAGCGTGTCAGTAGTATCCCTACCAACCAAAGTATCGCTTGAATCCTGTAATGTATAAGTTCTAGTTGTACCCGTAGTAATTTCAGAAGCATCAAATGCAGCCTTTTTTGTCGTATCTGTTCCATCCGTCAGCGTTGCTTTCCCGGTCCCTTTTGGACTGATCTGTATGGAGATATTGGTATCTCCTCCGGTAGCCGCTAGTATTGGTGCATCACCTGTCGCCGCATTGGTCAGCGTAACTTCATTAACAGCACTGGCCGTCTTGGTGAATTTAAGGAACTCATTACCGCTGGTGTCTCTCAGATCGGTAAGGCCTCTAATGAAGCTCGACAGGTAAAGCTCCGCCCATTCCAAAGCCGCAGAGCCAAGATCATACGAAGCATCGGCATTAGGCTTGAAGTCCGCTGTAGGTCGATTCTCACCGTTCTTAGCCAGACATGCGTTAATGCCAGTCGCCAAGTCCTGATCGTGCGTGTCGTGTTCATCCGAGACAATATCGCTCCCGGCAGCTTCTGCATCCTGCCAAGTCGTCGCCCCGGTCTGAGTCCCGTTGGTACGCGAAAATGCTCCGTTTCCATCCCAGGCCATTAGAAAGACCCCCTTCCAGATTCAAACATATATTGCGTGGAAAACCAGTCTACCGAGCGGGTAGAAGTCAGAACCTCGATCCTGCAAGATGCGTTGTAACCAATGCCTTCAGCAGACAGCCAGTTTTCATTTGTCGCTTCGGTATCGGCCCACGGAGACCCCCAAGGCGATCCCCACGGAGTAGAAATCGCAGTCGGTGAAGAGTCTGTTTTAGCGACTCTAATAGCCTTGAAATCCACTCCAATACCGGCGTTGAAAGACAGCGACCCACTGACCTGTAAAAGAGGCTTCACCGCAGTAAAGCGTTTCTGGCTCGCTCTAGAACCCAGATACGTCCACGCCGTTTGAGCCGTGCCTGAAATAGCGGCTCCACTATCAGCTTTACTATCGTCGGCTTTGTAGATGACCCCAGACCCGCCGAAATACAGCCTGTCGTTGAACATCCCCCAACAGTGAGCATTCATGCCGTGAAACTTCGTCCACGCTCCTGTCTCAGTGTTTACAACGTGCTGGTCGAATGTGTTACTTGAAACAGGAACATTCACCAAGGCATAGTTACCCAAAGGGTAGTGGACAATCTGCCATCCGAAATTACCGGAGTACAGAGAAGTCGCACTCAAGACCGCTTTTCTGATCTTGTCGGAAATAGCCTGTTTAGGACTCGCTCTTGCACTGTCCAATACCTTCGACATCGGAAGATATCCGTCTACCGTAGCGACAATGAGATCAGAGCCGATCTTCGTTACAGCCCTGATCCCAAGCGGAGCGCCGATCTTGAAAATTCCTACCAAAGCCCACGCATTGGAATCTCCTGGATTATCTCCGGCGTAAATCACTACATCACCTGAAGACAGGACGAACGCCGCTAAGTCGTCAGGCCCGCTACCGCCGTCCCGAGTCCAGGTTCCCATTGCAATCAGGTTCCCGCCCGTTCCTGCTACTCTACCGAGGGGAAACTTTGAAAGACTCCCACCAAGAGCGTTGACCGCCGAATACCAGAAGTCTTGAGTGCCTGAATCCCAGAAGTAAGACCTTCCCTTGAAGATATTAATCCCGTCAAGGTTGGAAGCTGTCAGGCCAGTCCCGGAAATCGTCATCGCGGCCAGACTTGTACCGTCGAAGTACTGAGGATCATCCGACCCGTTTACATACCCGACCCTCGCACCGCCTGAGCTATCGTCGAATTGCGCCCATTGCCAGCGATCGGATGCAAATCCCGAACCAAGGGATGAAGCTGCAGAGGCAGAGGTAGCATTCCAGATATTCCCGTTCGCTGCTGCGATAAGCTTTCTCGTACTCCCAGCGTTGAATTCGGAAATCATCTCCACCGACCCGCTCATGCCAGTAGCGTGCGAGGTACTGCCTTTTCTGAGAGATACTTGACCCTGCCCCGGAAACCAGTTGGTAAGAATGACGGCTTCGTTCTCTGCCATCTCGTCCAGAGAGTCGCTGGCATTCCACCCCCCGACAGGAGCAGGAACGGAACGTACTACGTTCTTCTGGCCCCTGTAGGGCGTTCTCTGAGCCTGCAATGCAGAAGACAGTCTCACCCAAAACCCCCCTCAGGGATATTCAACCTGGCAAGAGGAATGTTCTGAGGCCCGCCCATGTCTAGCATGGGCGCTCCACCGTCTTCAGCAAAAGCCCGGTCGATCTGGATTTCTGCCTCTCTCTTTTCCTCGGCGTAGGCAAAGCCTTTACGGCTCAACATTCTCCAGATCACATCCAGCTCGATCAGCTCGTAAGGGATGATTGCAAGATCGGTATCAATGGCAAAAGCCGCTTTCCCGTTTGCATTGGTCGAATCCTTGACCCATTGATCACTGGCATATTCAAACACCATATCCACAGCACTTGAAGGAGTGGGATCAAGATAGAATTTCTTGACCCTGGTATCCGGTTTGATCCTGAATCTCGACCTCGCACTGGCAGAAGCTACTAGACCTGACTTGAAGACTTGCCACTGCCTAGCATTCAAAGGTCCGCGAAGCCTCCAGAAAGAAGAACGATCCCAAATCGACCCATCTAACAATCTCTCAAAATCATCAGGAAGTGCGTAAGCCGCCGTACTCGCTACGGTGGTAAAGGTGTATTCCTTTTGCAGCACAACCCAATTCTTCTTGGCAAGAATCCGCCCCGCACGATTAATCATCCGGTAGAGCTGGGTAGCGGTTCTGTCTGTCGAAGCAGCGAGCGTCGAGGGCGAAGGAAGCCCAAGTTCCTGGGCAACCGCCTGCGCGATGCCTAGCAAAGAACCGTCGATTGTCACGGCGTGACCCCCTTACGTCTGGTGTACTTACGCTTAACCCTGACCTCGGGCGGCTTTTCAAGAGCTTCCATCCTGGATTGCATTTGGGCAACCATCTCTCTCAGTTGCTCATTCTCAGCCTTTGCTTTTTCGATCTGCTCCTGAAGTCCCGCTTCTTTGGTGCTCGACCCTGAAACCCATTGTTTGGCCCTGTTGACAAGCTCTCTTGCCCCCATGCCAATGGCTTGCAGGGTGTTCTCGTCGGAGATGTTAGACAGATCCTCGATTGTCCTGATGTTGATGGATTTAAGGTGCATCGCAAGCGAAGGCCCGAGGTTCGGAAGCATCTCTACCGGCGTCCCAATGACCGGAGCGGGCTTCTTGGACTGAAACTGCATGTAGGCAATCGGGAACCTCTGCTTATGCTCTTCCTTCACAGGATGCACAGCGACTTGTTTATCCTGACCCTTAACCTTGATCTCGACATACTCCCGGTCTTCGTAAACAGGCCTCCCGGCTTGTTTGGATCGCAGACCCAATAACTTGGGTTTGACGAAGAATCTGACGATCAACGCGCTGTCGTCTTCTCCGTTTTTTCTGATATAGCTTTGGACGAAACTCTCGTCAGTGGTGGCGTCAAGCTGCACGTTTAATCTCCTGTAGATGTTGAGCTACCCACGGAAGCAATCCATCTCCGTGTACCTTTATCTCAGAACCTCCCATCGTCAGCCTTTTGGCGAACTCCTGGAAATCTACCACTTGCCTAGCCATCCACTTTGCGCACTTGAATTTCCTTCCGGCAGTCATAAGACTTAACACGTCTTCACCGTCATTCATAGACTGCTCGTAGGCGTGGTTTTCGTCTCCACGGTAGGACGAATCGAAGCCGAAAAGATGAAGCTTTCTGAACCCCCAGATATGAGTCAGGCACATCGTTTTAATACCTACCGTATTCCCACCACCTATCAGGTTGATCGGAATATCAGGGTATTCGTCTGCAATGTCTTCGCCTCCAGGAATCCATGCAACCCATTGGACGACTTCAAAGCCTTCGAGGGCCTCAAAGACGGAAGGGTGACACTGAGCCGCCATGAGGTAACAGACCCTCTTATGAGGCTTTTGCACGAAGGCGACATTCTCGGGTTTAGCATCCAAAATAACGTGAAACTCAGGGATGATCCCTCTTTCTATCAGCCAGTCGTGAACGCCGTTAAGAGCGAAAATAGTCGCTCCTCGGTCGTGCATTTTCCTGATCGTCGGGAGACTTTCTTTGAGCGAAGGCCCGCCGCCTACAATCAAAGCCTTCCCGTCATGGGGATTCATTCCTACGAACATCTTGACATCGCGTTTCAGGTTCTCCCTGATATGCTCTGCCATGACGCTTATAGGCGTATTAAGCTGCTGCATTTTGTGCCCAGATCCATGAAACATGACCTAGCATCCCTGCGCTTCTGACATGGATTTCACAGTCGTCATTAGCTAGTTCAGTAACCAGCTTTTGGAAATCCTCGACCTGAGCAACCATCCAAAGGGCGCATTTGAACCTTCTTCCTCCTGCTATGGCGTAAGTCACCCTGTCCTGATCGTTGAGACCTTGAGGGTACACATGCCTTGAGTCTTCGTAGGAAGAATCCATCCCGTAGACGTAAATTCTCCGATACCCGAGACAGTAAGCTATACCCATAGCGGCTAAACCTACCGTAGTCCCGGAAGAGATCAAGTTCACCGGCTTTTCATTGTCAGGGATGCTTTGCAGAATGTCCCTGGTGTTCATGTGAACCAAGGTCACTGAATTAACCTTCTCAAAGACTTCTGGCGCGCATTGAGAGGCCAGAAAATAATGCTTCGCCGGGTATTTAAGAAACGACACGTTCTCGGGTCGAGCATCTATGATGATATGGTCATCTGCCTCTATCCCGTTGTCTTTGAGATAGGCATGTGACCCGTTCGTAGCAAAGATCCTGGTGCCGGACTTTTGCAAGGCCCTCAATTCTTCAAGCATCCGCTTTAAGGAGGGTCCACCCCCCACCACGGCTACACTTCCAGTATTGGGTTGCTCCAGTCTTAACCACGGAATATCAAGCTTGCAAGACTCAGAGACGTTCTTTGAAGCCACCGTGTTAGAAGTGTTCGCAACGACCTCCAGATCGGCTCTTACCGCTCCACCGACCCTCCAGGCCATGTCTACCCATTCCACACGGTTAGCCTCCTCATGGGGCCTTGGGAGACCGTGGAAGCAAATCACCTTCGAGCCTTTAGGCGGTAGTGGATGGCAACTTACCTTGTAGGAAACGAAGCTCTTGGGAAAGAGCTTTTGCAGCTTGTCCGCTTTTTTGGCAAATCGGCCCTGGTCTAGCTGATTCAGCCACCACAGATCCCCCATAGGGTTTCTGGGTTTACCAGCTACCACCCATTCCTCCCAGATCCCCGAGGTGTAGTCTCCGGCCTCCCACAGCATCACCGCAGGCCCAATCCTGTCTGGATAGAAGAAGTCTTGAAGGGTCGCAAACTGGCCTTTGTAGGAAACGACCTCTTCCAGAGACCCCATAATCAGCGTATCGAGATCGAAGAAAACGACCCTTTCGCCGTCCGCAAAAAGCCCTCGCTTGAATAGGTACAGCTTCCCGTACCATCGCTCAAGGTCAGGAGGTAGGTCTATCGTCTCGATGTGTTCGTGAAGTCCTTTGGGGTCGTCGGTCAGACAAACGAACCTGAAAGCCCAGCCTCCAGGCATGTTGCGCTTGACCATATCGAAAAGCGTATTGACGTACTCAACACCGCGCCCGCAGTAATTGTTGGATTGGACACAGCAGAAGGTCACTTTCTTTTGATTTTTACGCTCGCATACCCATCTGTCATAAATTGCTTTATCGGATTCTGCCTCTGGTTTTTTATAAGTCTCGTCCATCTTTGCCATGCCATTACTAAAATGCCAATGCTCAACACGCACATCAGGAAGATAACGCAGAGCGTTTTTCTCTCTGGCAATTTCGGTTATCACGTTATCTCCATATATCCGAACCAGGCCGGGAAGAATGATCCAGCCCAATTCACGAGCAAAATCTCCTCCTAGAACACATGCTGATGCTTGTGCCTCATCAACAATTCCATCTGCGCAATATGAAACAAAATTGCTTCCTGCGGCAGAAATGAGGGCGGAATCCCATCCTCTAGTTACCGGAACATGGTCATCCGTTATCATCCCGTACCACGACTCATTTGGATGTGAACTGAAAGCCCTGTTAATTACCGCTCCTAATCCAATAGGCTCCGCAATGTACCTGGTCCACCCATCGGGCAATTTTATTTTCATGTACTCTTCAATTGTAGGGTCATCGGAATCAATGCACACAACCCCAACAGATTTAGCGCCCGTTTTTATGAAATAGTCGAAAAACCGACGCAAGTTTTGCGGTCTTTTTCGTGTCGGCAAAATCCACATTTATTTCTTTCCTTCCTGGAAATACCACGCAGCAGCCACCGCAAGCAAGTAAATGCCTAAAATCAGTAGAACAGAGGTGTTTCCATCGAGCATCTTAAAAAGCCCTCTCTTGCGAAAGGGCTAAAAAGATACTCTAGCTCGCCGCAGACCCGTGAGTATGCGGACGGTCGATTGCCACCACAACAGTAGAAGTCGTGGTAACAACCGTGGTCAGATTAGCACTCATTGCTCCGAGGATTTGCTGACCCACGGACGCCAGAACTTTGATTCGCCCAGGCGTCCCATCTGCCGCGAGATACACCGGCACTCCGGGACTGACAGCAACTGTGGTCTTTTTGATGACCGCCAGACCGCTGATCTGATACCAGCCGTGTTCAGAGGCTACACAAGCGGACATCGCCACAGCAACCGGAACGCCCTTGTTCTTGGCGTTCGTTACCGTAGTCAAAGCCGTCTGCCAGGTCGTGGTGTTGTACTTCACCACAGACCCCACCACCGTGCTAGCAACCCCCAGAAGGCGGATGAATTCACCTTCCCCGTAAGTGGGGTCCACGGCCCGAACAATCGTTCCAAGGGGAACCCGAGCACTCGTCACCACGGTGGAACCAACGGTTTCCACGGTAACAGGGGCTTCGTGATTCGTGATCGCCGGAACTCCAGCTTGGGGATTCGTCAGGATATAGGCCATAACGCCTCCTTACGCTTTCAACGTGCCCTGCAGCGAGAAATTGCTGCAAGTCAGGTTGCCGGCGAACGTGATCAGTTGAACGATCGCGTCCTGGTTGAGGGATTGCACACGGTCAAGCGGCGTGAAATTGCGCTTGGCTGCGTACCTGAAGAACATGTAGTCCGTGTTGATGAAGTACATCTGCGAAGCAGGCATGTTGCTCGCATCTTCATACACCACGTCCGCGCTGCCGAAGGCCACCGACTGGAAGCCCGCCACGCCACGCTTGGGATCGTTGATCCGCTGAATGGCTTGAAGACTTGCCCAGTACAGCCCGTAGTACACGGAATCTGCCAGGATAAGGTCGGGCTTGTCCGAACCACGAGTACACCGCAGGTACAGAGTGTTCATGTACTGCTGAATGTTCGCAGAAGTCGCAGCCGTGCCTCCGTCAGTGCTCGCGTCATAGACCTGGTTCGCGGCGAAGGTATAGGTTGCCCTGTCCACACCGCCAACGGTCCCGGAACTCGGATCGTCGGCGATCAGAAGGCCAAGCCCTCCGATTTGCTTACCGCTCGATCCCGTTCCGTCCGAGATACACCCGACGTTGATGTTGTTTCGCATGGTTCTCTGCGCGTTCTTGATGCGCGATTCAAAGAGATCCAGCACCTGTGCTCTACCGACGTTTTGCACGTCCATTTCCAGACCGGAAGCAGAGACCGAAGAGGCCGACTGCTTCCAGTTGTACTCGAACGCGCTAATAACGTCTGGGGGCGAAATGTTGATCTGCTCGTAGCCGGAGTACCACTGGAAGTTTCCTTCCGCGTAGTCCACCTCTTGCACGATTGTGCGACCTTGAGCCGACTTCCACGCCCCCTTTTCCTTCAACCTCATCGTGAGCGCGTTTCCCTTGGATACGTTATCCGAAGTACTTCCGCTCCTGTCCCGGAGAGTGGATGTGACGATCTCCGAGATGTTCGGGCTAGCCATTTAAGGCCTCCTGTTCATACGCGGCCCTCTTGAGCATCCCATGCTTTTTCAAGCGAGGCGCGTAACGATTGGGATTCCGCTGAAACTGCTCCAGCGGCACCTTCACCCTTCACATCGAAGCCGGCTTGTTTCGCTTCGGCCGCTTTCTTTTTACGCTCAGCCTCGTCCTTCGCCCGGCGCTCGGCTTCCTGGGCTGCAAGCACCTTCTGGCGAACTTGAGGATTGGCGTGAATGGCCCGGTCATAGGCGTCCTGCAGGTTTTCCGCAATCCCCGCCTTCAACATCTTTGCCACGTCCTGGGCAACGTCGTCGAAGTGAACGTGTAACGGCTTTCCTTGGGCGTCTTTCTGATCGGCGAATTGCTCTACCTGCGATAGATTGGCGTTTAACTGCTCTTTTTCCTGCCTTTGAAGCGTCTCCTGGATGATCCGTTCCTGTCGTTGAACAGACTCCTGAAGCTTTGCGAATTGGGGGGGTAAAGTCTGTTCACCTGTCCCCTGTACGACCTGGTTAAGGTCGATTCCGTATTGCTGCGCAAGCCATCCGATAGCCTCTTGAGGGCTGCGCTGCAAGTAGGTGTGAGCGGCGACTAACTGCTTGATCGCGCCCATTTCGTCTATACCGTCCAGAGCCATCTTTTCCCTGAAAGGTGCGAAAACTTCGTCCAGACCCTCCTTAAGTCGCCTCATCGGAGCGACTTCCTGGGTCTTTCTCGTGTAGTCGGCCTCCATAGCCTTATGACGGTTCAAAAGCCACGTCTGAACCTCTTTAGGCTGTTTGCCGAACAACTCCCGGTCATTGGCAGGCCAGTGTTGGGGAGCCTCCAGGGCTTGTTCTGTGGCTTCCTGAGCCTCTTTGGGAGTTTCTGTGGTCTCGGTAGCCTTAACATCCTCTGAGGCGGTCTCAGCGCCTTCCTTGTCCATTTCGGCAGGCTCTTTTTCCTTCCGGGCAGAGGCAAGGGTCTTAGCAGCCGCGCTTACATCCGGCTCGGCTTCTACAGAAGCCTTCTCAGAATCGTCATAGTGTTTTTCCAGCGACGAACGCAGCGTGTCTTCGCCGGCTGAGCCTTGGTCTAGGCTGCCTTCTTCTTTTTCCATATCATCCTCTACAGGGTGGCTTCGTGGTTAATGTCATTGAATACAAAGCTTTCTTCCTTCAGCTTCTCCTTCTTCGTCGCCTCTGCCTGCTCTTTCGTAGGCGGGGCCATACTTTTGTCGTTTCCGACCTCCTCATAACCGTTTCGCCTTAGAAAAGCCTCATGTTCAGACTTTGAGCGAATGAGCGGCCTTTTCCCGGTCTCTTTATCCACCGCCACAGCTCGGTAAGGATTAAAGACCGAAACCATCGTCGGCTTGATCACCCGTTCCATCTTCCTGTTGTGGCATTCCGGAGCGTCATTGCGCTCGGCAATAGTTTTGAAGGCTTCCTGCTCTTCAAGACAGAAAGGACAGCGGTAGACGTAAGTCGGCATAGTGTTATGCTATCACCGTGTTAGAGCCGATAGGCACAAGAATACAACTGTCTTTGAGGGCTGCGACGATCTTCTGGCCTCTCGCGCTGATCCTTGTTTTCAGCCTCGGCGGGTCGTCAGATTTACTGATGAAGTCTGATTCAGCACCGTTGATCTTCATCGCATACATGGCCTTTGGAATCTCGTTGGCTCTTTTACCTGTCAGCTTGATATTTCCGCTCGGGTTTCTCGTTGTCCCAAAAGAAACCATGCTAGACGGGATAAGAAGCTTCTTCATTGTGCGTTCCTCTGCCTCTCAGTACCCAGCGAGAAAAAGCTAGGGCCTCGGAGCATGTTGGAAGCCTTCCTGACTGTGGCTGCAGTGCCCTCTCTGGCAGCTTTTTCAGCCTGCCCGGAAATCGTCGCTTCTGGAACCATCGCAGCCTTGGCAGCCGCTTCCTGTTCGATCTGCTGCGCCCCGATCTGCCCCATCCTTCCCATGCCTCTAAGAACCATCCCAGACCTTCCAGGGAGGTAGGCAAGCATCTTGTCGATCATGTTCCACATGGCGCTAGAGGTATTCGAGGTATTGACCACATCGGCCATCGGAATACGCCACTCCGCGACCTTGGAAAGACGGTCCAGCTTCGCAAGCTCCTCAGGTGTGAATAAGACCTTCAGCTTTTCCTCACCTAAACTATCCACAGCCTTTTTGAACTGAGCGCCGGAAAATAGCACGTTGTCCAACTCATCCTTAGCCGCCCTTCTGGTGGCCCTTTGGAACACGTCTTCAAGGGTCTGGGATCTCAACTCATTCCATGCCCCAGGAGCCGGACCTTTACCGAGATAGTCTTTAAGCTGCGTAAGGTCGTCTATTCCGCCCTTCCTCACGAACTTATCGTAGATGTCCTCAGGTCTCACCTTGCCGTCCAGAATCGCTCTGACTGCAGGTATATCCTTCTGCTTAAAGGACGCAGCAGCGGCCTTCCTGGCCTCGATTAGAGCCTTTGAAGCACTCGCTCCTTCATCCGGGGCAGAGATCAAAGCTTCATTGAGCGAGTCTTTAAGCTCCCTCAAAGCCTTGGAAGCAGGCCCAAACCCAGGGTTGTTGTTGTTGATCAGCCGGTTCAACTTATCCGCTTCGTTGACCGTGAGTAGCTTCGTTCGCGTGCCTCCAAGAAAGCCAAATTCCTTGAGCCTTGAAAGAACCGGGGACGGGATGTTTTCCGTGCCAATCTCATCAGCAACCGTCCCAAGCCGGTCGGCAATAGCTTTATCCGGGATCGCCGCATCGGCCCCACCCGAATTTCTGTATGCCTTGTACAGATTGGATACTGCCGAGTCTTTCGTAGCCTCAGAAGTCTTGACTGCATCCGAGACAAGATTCCCGGCTTGATACTCATTGGGGGCCATGCCTCCGGTCTGGGTCTTGATGTCCTGAAAATTCTTGAGAAGACCAGCATTCTGCTTGGCAAAGCGAGACCTCAACTCCGTCCCGACCACGTTGATCTTTTTCAGTTCCTGCTCGGTCTGCTGTTGGGCGAAGTCTCTTGTTACCTGCCCTAATGTCGCGGGTTCTCCGGTCACATCATGGATCATCGCGGCTCGAATCTGCTGCTCTGGAGTTAAAGCCTTTGCTTCCTTGGTTGCGCTCGAAGCAGCTTTCTGCAATGCCCTGATAGCATCATCGTGCAAGTCATCCACCGTAATACCGAGCTTTTTCATGGCCTCGGCACCGGCTTGAGTAAAAGTCCCGTCCGCATTCATCACAGCGTTGGGATTGATTGCTTTGCCTTCAATCGCAGCAGTACCACGTCTGGCTAAAGCCATTCCAGGACGAACGACTTTGTTACCGATGAAATTACCAAGCTTCTGAAGACCAAACCCAGCTAGCGGAGCCGTCACCGCACCGATTCCCGTTTGAACAGCTTTCTGAGTCAGAAAGTTCCCATCTCCTGTTACCGGCATCGCTGCTGCTGCAGCACCGCCTTGAGCGGCCATCGAAGCGCCCCTAGCAAGCACCCCAGGAGCTGCACCACCAGGAATAAGCATTACCGGAGCCGTAGCGGCTACGTTTCCACCTAGTCTCATCCAGTCGAACTTGGGCTTTTCTCCTGGTTGAAGCCCGATAGACCTTCCTTTCTCGTATTGGGCGTTTTGCTCCTGAATGGTCTTGTCAATCGCAGCGGCGTCTTCTGGAGTACCGACAGCATGTTGATAGAGCTGTTTAACACCTTGCACAACGTCTTCAGCCCCTCTACCGAACCGCTCCAAGGCCGTGGGCTTCATCGCCTCGATAGCACCTTGGTCTATAGCATCTGGCGTAGAGGGAGTAGAAGCTTGCTTGATCGCCATTGCCAAAGCCCTGGCATCCTCGACGTTACCCGCCGCGTTGGCTTTGATAAGCGCCTGCTTCATTTGATCGAGGCTAGCCATTATTGCGTGTACTTATTCACCAAATCGTCAATACTGGGCACAGATTGAACAGCAGGCATTTCCGGGATCTGAATCTCCTGCTTCGGAGCCCCAATTTGCTTGAAGTACCGATCAAGTTCACCGGAGCGGACACGCTTGTTCCACTTCTCTGCGGCCCGAGCAGCTACGGCTCTCCTGATCTCCGTCATCTTGATTAGCGTATCCTTGTTTACGTCGATTGTTCCCGTAAACACCTTACGCAAGAAATCCCGTTCAGCAGGAGTGTCCATGCCACGAGCCCCGATACCCAACTCCTGAATCATCGGGAATACGTCGGAACCAAGCATGGCATCCAGCAATTGAGTGTCGGATACCTGCCGTCCTGCGTTCTTCTCGCCCATAAAGAACTGCTGCGCACGTTTTATATTCAAAATCACGTTAGCGCCAGGGCCTGTAATAGCGTCCGAAGTCCTCAACTGCTTTATGAGGTTGTCGAGCTTCGCTACGTTATCCGGCGCTTTCTCAGCAGCCTTGTATTGAGCAATATCGTTTTCAGCCGTCTTGCTTCCCAAAGCTTTAGCATAGGCAGTCTCGCCGGCAGTATTTACATCTATCCTGGATGCGCCAGCTTTCCTCTGAGCGAGTTGCCACTGCTCGAACGTCCCGGTATAACCCTGACCCTTGGCATACTCGTAAGCCTGCACAGAAGACGGAGCCGTTGCAGGTTTATCAGGGGCCGTAGCAACCTTCTCAGGCCCGCTCGATCCAGTCCTGTAGATCGAAGATCCAGGAGAAACCGTCGTGTATTTCTCCGGCGTCATGGCTTGAGCAACCATCATTTTCGCTGCATCCGCAGGGTCGCCAACCTGACCCATGAGCGTTAATGCAGCAGACTGTCTATCTTGGGGCGTGGGATTGAAAGCCGGTCCACCTGTCGGGTTAGTGTCCGTGGCCTCCATTCCCGGCCTTGGGGTCGTCGCCCGCTGGTAGTCCGAGATGGCTTTGGCAATATCAGACTTCCTCTTATCCGCCAGAGCCTGAGTAGCCTGATCCTGTTGCTGGTTGACCTTCGTCCCCGCGTAGGCTTCGCCAAGCTTCGCCAATCCCTGTAAAGGGGAAAACGGCACCGCGACCCCGGATACCATCTGGGTATTACCCAGAGGCTCTTGGGACTGCTTGATCAACGCATCGGCAATAGCCCTATGACGGGCGATCTTCTGGGCTTCCAGCGAGTAGGGATCGAGATTAGCCATATCAACTCATCCAGTTAAGCGCCGCCATACTTGGCGCAATGGCCTCACGCAAAGACTCTAGCCTGATCCTATGTTCCTCGGCTAAAACAGGATGGCGTATCTTCGTCCATAAAAAACGGTCTTTAGAGTGTTCCAGAAAAGCCGTGCAGTCATAGCAATCCAGAGATGAATGCTCAAGTGCATAATGTTCCGGAACGTCCATTTTTGTAGCTAGATACGCAAGCACTTCATCCTTTGTCCAGTTTTCTATCGGATGCCTGTAAACAATGCCGTCCACCACTTCTCCATTTCTACATGGAGCAACATGTGACTCATCTATCCTCTGCCCACGAATTAACTCCGTAACCCCTGCTTTCTTTGCAGCCTCATGCAGAGGCCGCGATATATTTTCGTAGCAGCATTGAAGATAACTCTGCACCACAATTCCTTGCGACTTAACGAATTGCCTACCGTATAGCGTGCTGTCTATCGGCACGATGTCAGAAGGAATCCCATTTATTGAGTTCTGCAAATCACGGTCACTGCGCACCTCTAAAAATTCGCTCTCCTTTCTTACCATTTCGATAATCGCTAGAGTTTCTGGATACGCTTTCCCAGTATTCACCCAAATAACAAGCGGCTTTTCTCTCCTGGTTAGGAACCAGCAAGCCATTGAGTCTTTGCCACCTGAGAATGCAAGAGCTTTCATCGTTAAAACGCTGTTATGGCCGCCGCACCGAGGCTGAACAATCCGCCAGCATTGGCGTTATTCCCAGCCACCCCAGCGTTATATCCGGCCAATTGACCCTGATATTGCGTGTTCTGACCGGCTTGGTTCGCTCCATAAGCTGGAGTGACATCCACCCCACCCCCAGCACTTCCCGGAGGGATAATCTGACCGCCCAAAGCCTGAGCGACTTCGTTAAGGTTCTGCTGCCGACTGCCTAATGCCTGGTTGAAACCCTGCTGTTCTGCTCCTGCCGCTGCTTGTCGATAGGCCTCATTCTGATTAACAGAAAACTGCCTCATCGCTTCGTTATAGGCATCCGAACCCTCGGGGATGCCTTGATTAACCAGCCTTTGCTGCTCCCGCTGTTGGTTCATCTGCCAGACCGGATCGAGCAAAGCCTTCTGAGCCTGGAAGGCTTGATTCGATACTGGATCTGAAGCCCCGTTGTATGACCAGTTGACCGGGATTCCCTCCAGACCTTTAGAAGCTCGACCGGCTAGAGACTGGGCGATCTGCTGCTTGGCATCCAGAAGACTCTGTTGTTCTGGAGATAGCGTCGTTGTGGCTTTGTACGACCCAGCTACATTCGGATCACCAGAATAGACGATGTTCCCATAAGGCGTGTATTGGCTCGGGGTAGCTTTAGCTTGAGCTTGAATTGCTACGCTCGGGTCTACCGGGGCGGGGGCGGCAGGAGGATTACTGCCTTTGTCGAAGCTGCAATACTTCTGCCGTTCGTAATCGCCTTTATAGCGAGCGAGTCTTTTTCTCATAGCCATTTGCATTCCTCTTTCAGCATTCCGAACACAACCGCATCAACGTGCTCGCCGAAAGTGTGCCTGCATAGGCCCTCTCCGACTGCGCCCAACTGGCGCATCATCTTGAGTGACTTAACGTTATCACTTTGAACCACGAAAGTCACCCTGCGAAGCTTCCACAACTCGAAAGGCTGGTAGAAGATCGCCTTCAGACTCGTGCGCGTCGCCCATTTCGCCGTACCATCCGTCGCTATCGTCAGCTCGCAGTTGCGAGGCGAGAAGCGCGAATAAACGACGACGAAGACTAGCGACCCGTCCCGGATACCACCCAGCCATCGCACTTGCGACGACTCCCATTTCATGCCCAGTCGGAGCGAGGCCCATAAAAGCAGCCGCGCGTCTTGCTGAGCGATGATGTGCATAATCAAGCGGCGAGTAGCAATAGCTCGACATCCTGCTCTTCCTCGTCAAATCTCTTTGCAATTTCAGCCATTCTAACTAACTCGGCCTTATATAAATCCATCAACTGCTTGACAGTTTTATTCTGTTTTACGAGTTGAGAAAAATCTGCCTTTATCACATTCGCCGTAGTACTCAGCGTAACCGGAGCAATAATCTGCTTAATCTCTGCTTTAATCTCTACCGGAGCATCATTGAAAGCATCAAACGCCCTTTCTAGAGCAATTCTTATTTCTTTTTCCTTTTTACCTTTCTTTGGCGCTTCCCCATACAACATGAACGGCGCACCACCGCCGCTTGCTGTTCTGACTGCAGCTTGAGCGGCCGGACCGCTTGCACTCATCGTCCCGAGCAACGCCTGCGTTTCTTCTCCTGTCAGAACAACTATGGCGGACGGCGCTAACGTCCCAACGCTTACCGTAGAACTCAGTCCAGATAGCGCAACAACTGTCCCGGAGCTGGCTGTTATCGTCCCGGCAGAAGACGTAGCCTCAAGGCCGCTCAAACCAACGCTAAACGATTGAGTAACCGATCCTTCGGATACTGAAACAGCCTGCCCGCTCATTGAAACAGAGGCAGATGGAGCAAGTGTTCCATCGCTTGCTGTGGACTCAATGCCTGTCAAGGCATATGACGAACTGGGAGCTAGTGTTCCCTTAGCTGAAGTCCCAGCCAAACCGCTTAGTGCCGACGACGACGAAGGCGCTAAGGTGCCTTTAGCAGACGTGTTCGACTGGCCGGTAAGGCTTACTGATGTTCCGCCGCCAGATGCCGGCCTGAGCGCCAGCAGGATGCCGATATTCGTGGCGTTGGCGGTGCTCGACGCCGTGGCCGTGGTCGTGCCTACGGCCCCTGCGGTCGCCTGATTGAAGTCCGCGAGGTACGCGTTCGCCCAACACGTCTCGCCCGCAACTGTAATATCTACTTGTTCCGCCCAACTTCCCGAGGGCGGAGAAACGGTTTGCGGGGAGTTGCTGTTTGAATCCCGACAGCCTACGAAAAGAATCTGACAGCCGTTCGTCGTCGGCGTGATGCTCGCGGCAGTGATGCTTGCGCCCGTTCCAGACCCGTTCGTGCCTGCCGCTACGTCGAAGGGCGTGGTGTTGTCAACGCCTGAATAGGCAACGCAGAATCCAGCGCTGTTCGCGCCTCCGGCTCCGCAGGAAAAGCTCGCTCCTTCGGTTCCGTCTGCGACCTTGTACCAAATCTGGAGCCGCTGATCGGAAACATTCGTGGCTGACTTGGAGGTGAATCCAGCCGGCCCAGTGCGCGTTTCAGCCGAGTCAGTACCGACTGCGAATACGATCAGGTCGCCGGATACGACCCCCGAGGGCTTGGAGATCGAGAGCGCAGACCCCGTATCGTGGTACGCCGTCTGCGGTGTTCCGCGCATGGCTATTGCCATTAGATAATCCTATTTGCAGTTGGCCGGCGGGAAGTGCACCCCGTGCGGAATGCTGATCTCCTGCTCGACACCGACCGCCCCGGCAATGCAGGCGGCGATGATGGCAGCGATAGCGGCTATTTTCATGCAACCCTCAGAAGGCCGGTGCTGGAATCATTGGTCGGCATCGTCAGGGTAAAGTCTCCTGCCGAGATGGACTGAGCCCCGAAGGTATACACAGCTACAGCCTTATTAGACTGGGTTGCGTTATACAGCAGCGCACAGTCGAACGATCCAGAAGAAGTTAGCGCAGTCCAGGTCAGATTAGCCGATGGGGTCCAGAATGCCGTAGTCCCGCTTGAATTCGGAGCGGTCGCGTTCGTAACCGCCTTACCTCCCTGGGTATAGTTACCGGAGGCCGCAAGCTCTCCCGTAGTGCTATAGGCAGTTGTTGCAGCTCCTAACGAAGCCGAAGCTAGAAACAGGGCGATATTGAACGTATCCGCTCCGGTTCCGCCCCTGGTAACGGTAGTCCCGAATGCGTGAATCGCTTTCAGGGCCTCGACCTTGAACGACGTGCATACTGCTGCGCTATTAGCCACCGAAACCTCCCGCTACGTTCTGAATAGACTGAACCCGTTTAATCGTCACATGGGCAGACCTGTGGACAAGCTTCTCGCCTTCCCAGTATTCGACCCAAGTAGTGTGTTCGTTTTCGTCGTCAAAAACGCCTTCTCGCTTCTCGAATAAGTTCTCGTCTGCTTGTTCGATCGTTTTGCCGCAGTCTCTAGTGATGTTTATCATCAATCCTCATTGGATGTTTTGAGAGCTTTGCATCGCACCGACTCCAGAGACTTTCCCATCTTGCGACCTGGATATAGGGAATAACCGTCCTGCCTTCGCTATATGCGTGGCGCGGCCCTGAGGATCACGAATTATCTCAGCGGGGGAAGAAATATGCTCCATCATTCCTTGCAGATGATCTCCAATGCCCTGTAGGGCGTCTCCCAGCCCAGCTACAGCGTTGTTGTGATCTTCAGAAATCCGGCCAATGGAAGACATCACCTCAGAACGAAAAGCCTGATCTGCCATCTGAATGGATTGCTCTTCTTCTGGGGATCCGACTTTTGCCGAAATCTGCGCGACAAGAATCTTAGCCGCGTTGTCGATAACCACCTTCCAACGGTCGAAGTTCTCCTTTCTAACAGCTATTTGCTGGTCTTCAGGAGTCTGAACCTCTGGAGGTTTTTGGGCTTCTTGAAGCTTCGCATTAGCCTCTACCATCCTCACATCCAGCTCTTTGCTCTTGACCGCATTCTCGTCCGCCAACTGTTTAAGCTGTGCATTCTCCTGCTGTAATTGCACCAACTCAGGAGACTGCTTTTCCTGCTCCATTTCATTGCCAGACCATTCATCCAGCAACTCTTCTATCTGTGGGCCGGACTTGAACGCTCTCACCGCAAACACCAGGAGCTCAGCAGCGAACTTCTTGGGTAAGATACCTTGCTGAACTGCGGGTAACGCTTTTTCCATATAGCTCGTCACAGCCGTAACAAGACTTACACGGTTTTTCTGCTCATTATCCGCATTGGGTTGGATCGTGGAATCAGTCTCGATGTCGATGCGGAAAGACCTGAGCTTATCGTCACGCAGAACGGCCGTAACTTCTTCCCAGGTCGGACGGTCGAAGCGGGGATCTTTACTTTCTGCCTGCTCGACAGCCTGCTGAGGCTGTTGTGGCTGCTGTTGTGGTTGAGCGGCCATCTGCATGGCCTGCTGTTTCTCGGCGACGGTATCGAATAGCTGAATCCCCGTCATCACAGCCAAAGACTTGGGACTGAAATGCTCTGCAATCACTTCAGCCATCAAACGCACCAAGTCTCTTGCGAAACGCTGTACCTCTGCCTGTCTGGGCCCGAGTCGGATCGAACCCCACTGGTTCTTTAGTTCCTGCGCTCCCAGAGTCTCTGTGGCCTTGGTAGCCCCTCGCATGATGTCCGACAGACCGATGATCTCGTATATCTGCTGCTTTTTCGAGTCGGCTTGCTTGACCAACTCCAAAATCACCGAAGCCAGATCAGCGATCTCCAAGACCTGAAAAGCTTGGGAAAGACCGCCCTTTTCCATGAACTGGCGATAGTCCTTTACCGGGACGAACTTGTTATCCCCTGCACTGGCTAACCCTTCCAACTCCTCGACCGATGAATCCCTTACACCGCGATAGCGTAGAGCGTCTGTAAGCGCGGCTATACGCTCCTCGATAGCGTCCAACTGCATGGCGTGGTCCTGATAAATAGCGTACTCAGGAACCGGAACAAGACTGTCTGTACGGGCGATGTCGTAAAGAGGCGGCGGCATCGGGAAGAACCCTTCCAGTTTCAAAGGATCGTCCTGCTCTTTAAGCGGGGCGTCCTTATACCCATCGGTTACGACGATGCAGCGCCTTTGCGTCTTGTTCCAGATCGTCCACACCAAAGCCCGCTTGAAGATCCTGTTTTCTTCGGTGTCTTCTATGCCTTTGGGCATCCACTTCATATTCACGGCACTGCCGATCTTCTCGCCGAACTGCTTAATCAGGTCATCTCTCGTCAGTAACTCGCCAAAGGCCACCCACCTGACCTTCTTCCACCGCTTGGCAGGTGAATACCGGAACATCGACCATTCGACATAATCGACCTCTACACATTCGTTCACTACATCGTCCACCTGCTCCATGCGGAACATGCCCTGAGCGTCTTCCTGCACGTCTTCAGGTAAGACAGCGCCATCAGTAGGAGGCTCGACAGGAACCCTGTTCTGATAGCTGTTGATGGTCGGAACGTACTTGATTCTGGCAACTCCCCTACCTGGAAGGGCCATATCGAATACGCATGCTTTAAGCACGGAATCGAAATCTTCCCCATCATGCTGATAAGCAATCTGGGCGGAAATAGAACGGCCCAAGATCGTAGCGCCGACACGGCCTACAGGGTCTTTATCCAGGAACCTTCTGCGGATGTCTGGAGTGGGCGTCTGGGAATACAGCGCGCCCCGGGTGACTTCGGTATTGGCAAACAGGATATTGAAGCGCCGTAAGCCTGAATTCACTTCTTCCGTGATGGCTCTATCTCTCTCGTCTGCGTAGAGCTTGCCGATCTTCTCGGCACGGTCGCGCCAGGTGCTCTCGTGCCTGTCTGCAGCGTCCAACTCCCTGAGCCAGCGAGATACTATCTCGGAAGGCTTCGCTTTGCCGGTCTTGGATTCAAGACTTGCCTCCGTGTCGGAGGTAATAGCGTTTGAAGGATCAGCGGCCATCAGACTCTCGCTCGCTTACTGTGTTTGGCTTCATGGCGCTTGACCAGCTCATCAAACGTCGGAATATGCTTCGCTGCAGCTTCGATCTCTTGTTTCGCCGTGCGCTTTGGTGCCTCTGCAACACGTTCTTGCATGACCTGCGCCCCATACGAAAACCCGTCTCCAGGATGCGAGGCCCAGTCATGCTCGGGCTCTTTCGAGAAAGCCTTAGTCTCATCATTGAACTTGAACGACCAGTTTCTAAGCCCGTTCAGCCCAGCTTTACAGTTGGTCTTGTGGAACTCGCAATGTCTCATCACGGTCCGGGCTGCGTTGATTCTGTCGGTCTTGGAGCTTGGAGGGACGATCTTGATCTTGGTGTCTCCAAAAGCCTTCAGGAACTGCTCCAGGGCGCTGTGACGGGACTGAAATGTCTTTACCTTGGCGTCTTGAGGGAGCCAGATTTGCTTGATCTTGTATCCGCTGTTCTGCAGCCTCGGAATCCACTCCTCGGCATCGAGACCTGAATCTTCATCGTAGTTGACCAGGGAAAATCCGCCGTGACGCACGATCCAGAACCACCACGTCGCGGTATCCCGGTATCCGATGTCTGAGCTGAGGATAACTTCGTCGTCTGCTTCAACACTGTCGTGAATCCGTCCCTCTTTCTCGGCCTGCTCGACATACCGGCCCAGGATAGACCCCACGTTAGCCGCTGACCAGTCACATAACCACTCCTGCCTGAACATCTCATCGGGCATCGTAGCCCTTTCCTCCTCGATCACAGAGGCCGATACGCAATTCGTGTCCTCGTGGGTCAGAAGCGACGTGTACCAGTCCTTGCTCGATTCTGCATGTTGCCAGGTATCGTGAGCGTGGTTATAGCCCCTAGGAGTCGTTATCAGAAGCTCTGTGCCGTCGTTCATCGCTATGGCGGGTCTCAGGTACTCCCTCGCCTTTGGATTCATCAGGGCGAACTCTGAGTAGGTCACATGAACCGGAAAGGCTCCAACAAGGCTGTTGAAGTTATCCGCTCCTACAGGTTGCCAGATCGAGCCGTTGAGTAGTTCGATCTTCATTTCGTGGGCGTTCTTTCGCTTGCAAATGGCGTCCGGGAAATTGATGTCAATGAGCCGCTTGCCATCCGGCGTAATGGCGTCCCAGATAACCTTTCTTGCGTCTTCGTACTTCGGGAGAGCGTGCCAGTACAGTCCCACACGATTAAACGCAAGCTCGGACTCGATGAACGTCGCGGTCCTGTCTTTACCTGCCTTGCGATGCCAGACACAGAAGGCTCTCTTGCCTCCGTCCCTGAACCACTGAACGACTGGCCGCTGGTATGGACGAGCCGCAAAGTCGATGAAGGCTTGGGCACTCACAGCATCCTGTGGATAATTTCCATCTTGTGCTCGCCGTTATCTCCCGGACCCTCAATCGGGAGCAGCCTAGCGTAGATCCGGTAGAACTCGGTCCTGTTCTCTCTCGCCCACTCAGCCATTGCTGCAGTACTTCCAAGGCGAACGAAGACAGCCTGGATGTTCTCCTTGGCCTGTCCGCTGATCTTGTTCTTAGCGCCTACTGTCCTAGCCATTGTTTATTTGCTATAGGTTTGAATGACTTACAGATTTAGCATGCGCAATGAGCATGTGAAACTCGTGTGCCTTGACCGGGATTCTCTCGTGACAGACTGAGCATAGTCTCATCTGTTGCTTGGGTTCTCTGGGAGATCCAGGGATCAGCCCAAGTCTACACAGAAAACCCGCTGTTGAAGCTGCTGAACTCAACGGTGTTTCCTCATTGCTTGGGCGACCATGTGACGCTTGTGCTTCTTGTCCATCTCGACGCCTTTCTCGGTTTCCTTGCTGCCGTGCATGACACCCATTTTGTTCATGATGGCGTAGGGAATATCGCTCTTGGCTCCGTATTCCTTTTTCAGCTTCGCCTCTAGGAACTTGGGCATTCGTCGCTCCAGATCACTCGACCACGCTGGTTACGTAACTGCGTGCCCTCAGGATTCCAACGACCAGCTCGACACCACCGCACAGCTTTAGCCGGGGAGTCTTCCCATTGCATGCGAGGTTTGACGACAACAGGTTTAGGCAGATTAAATCCGCCTTTAGGGCCACGATGCTGAGGTCTTCGATTCATCGAGGCTCGCAATAAAAAGCCCCGTCTAAGGGGCAAGCAACGCCTATCAGGGAGGAGGTCTTGAGGCGTTGTGTAGCCATGAATGAATCTTATAGCCCTTGCACCAGAATTAATCAAGGGGTATAAAGACGAAGCCCCCGGGAGCTTATGACTCGCGAGGGCTTCAAATCCTGGGTGCAGCCACACCACAGGGAGTGGATGACCCTCAATCTAGCACAACCCCTAGTGTGGCGCAACCCAGGCGCACAACCTGCGCAAGGATCGTTGCCGACAGCGACGTTACATGCCGGCCCATAGCGGGTAGCTACGCCCTCCACAGCCGGGGAGCGAGACTTGGTAGAGGTACTCGCATGAACAGGCAAAGCACGATGAAGCGCCTAGTCCACGATACGGACGCCTGAAAGCGGAATCTACCTGGAAATCAATGCCCTAGGAAGGTCTAGTGCATGGCTGAACTATGGGAAATAGATTTGCGATAGGAAGAATCTTGTTGACTATCCGCATAATGATGCAGATATAATAAGGGTATGAATGGAGATTCGCGCCATGAGTGATGGAGCTGGAACTTGGTTCGAGCAGAACGCGGTCTACGAATGGCTGAACGACCAGGGGATAGAGGTTGAGCACAAGGAAGTGATGTCCCTGCTCCGCAAGCTATCCGATTACAGGATCAGAGAGTACGAACGCGGTAAATCAGAATCGGCGCGACCGGAAGTTGTGCCGATTGCAGACGATTTGCCGTTGACGTGCCGAGCGGTCCGTGGGCAATTGGATATGAGAGTTGGTGAAAAAGTCCTTGCATTTGCCACGCTCCACTGCCCCGCCCTTTGGGATGCAGATGCTGATCGCGGGCGTTTCAAGGTCACCGATACGGCTGTGTTTGCTAGAGCAGTCGAGCAAGCACTCAACCATGAGGCAGAGGATGGCAGTACGCGCTTGACTCGTATGCTAGACGGCGCAATCGAGGAGGCGATCAACCAAGGCGCGGAAGGTGTCGAGGAAATCGGCGCAGCATGAACAAGGAGGGATCGTGAGGGAATGGGCTGTTGTCCACTCAAGAGGCGGTGTGGTTTGTGTCTACGCAACTAAGAAAGGCGCGCTGCTAGCTGGAGCGCGAGAACTCCTCAAATACAAGGGTAAGGACATAAAGCTTGAAGACTTGGAGGAAGAATTGAGAAAGCATGGATACTTTCTAAGGCGCGCAACAGTAGTGGTGCAGTAGCACCGAACCTCAATCAAACGAATGATTAGCTACCTTCACTGCTCCCGCTGTAACCATCAATGGATTCCTCGCAAGGAAGCCCCTTTGCGCTGCCCTAACTGTGGTAGCCCATCATGGAACAAGCCTAAAGCTCCAGCCGATGGAAGCCGAGGATAAGTGGTCGCGTCTGGAACGCATCATCCGGCGCGTTGTGCGTGAGGAGTTAGCCAATGCAAAGCCCAAACGCTGCGCCAAGATCGAGACCGACGATAGCCCCATAGTCGAGATGATCCCGATCAACACAGGCGAATGGCCTGCTAGGCAGTCATTTATTCAGGAGATGGAACGCGTATACCAGGCTGTAGATGTGCC
>Ga0209919_1000314_pt1 | contig 24603 bp, 23 predicted proteins | sample SalPon2A_C_D2_MG_FD_185721 | JGI IMG/M metagenome (GOLD analysis project Ga0209919, IMG submission 185721) | Soil microbial communities from South San Francisco under conditions of wetland restoration - Salt Pond MetaG R2A_C_D2_MG (SPAdes)... | ecosystem: Environmental > Terrestrial > Soil >... | reverse complement strand
CGCCGGGCTGTCCATGCCGACAGGCTCCATCGACAAACGCAATACCACGCACCCGCTGGCTATGCGACGCACGGAGTTGCTGCCCTATGGTATGCAGTTGGGCAGCGGCACCTGGGATCCGGTCATCGGCGGCCTGTACCAGGGATCCAGCTCACCGTGGTGGTGGGGCGCCGATGCGCGCTTCACCTTCCGACCGGGTAACAACAAGCGGGGCTATCATCTGGGCAACCGGGCGAAGCTCGACGCGTATGCGATGTACCAGCCGCATTACGCCGTGCTGGTTTACGGCCAGCTGAACGGCGAGTGGCAGGGCAGCATCCGGGGAGAGGCAGATGAGGCGCTCAGCGGCGCATCAGGCCATGCCACCCAGGGGCTGGCGAGTTCCCCTTATATGACACCGCTGTGGGATCCGGCGAATACGGGCAAGACCCAGCTGTTTACCACGCTGGGTATGCAATGGCAGCCGATTCCCCTGCACATTGTCGATCTCGGTGTACAGTTGCCGCTCTATCAGCGCATGAACGGCCTTCAACTGAAGGATAAATGGCGGCTTATGCTGACCTGGTATGTCGAGATACCGACCAGCAAGAGCATCCGCTCGGGTGCTTACCCGACCGGGCCGAGCGATCTCGGATTTTAGGAGGGGACGATGAGGTTTCTGATCATGCTGGCCCTGCTGTGCCTCGCCACTCCCGTATGGGCAACGGACATCCCGGATGCCGATTCGCCCGGCGGCGCGTTGTATGCCGATCATTGTGCCGCCTGCCATTTCCTGCCGCATCCCAAGCGGCTGGACTGGGGGCAATGGCGGCATATGCTCAGGGTGATGAAGATGCGCATGGACGAGCAGGGGATGACCATGGACAAGACCGAATGGCGACAGATTTCTGCCTATCTGAAGGCACATGCGCGCTAGGTATTTTATGGCATTGATCCTGCCTGCCATGCTCTGGGGTTTTCCTGTTCAGGGCATGGCAGCGGAAGATGGTTTGCGTGATGCCATGCAGGCATTCGGGGTGCAGCTTCCCAAGGAGCGCAAGGCGGCGCCTGGTTTTGCACTGAAGATGGCCGGCGGGGGGCTGGCCAGCCTGAAGGATTATCGCGGGAGGCTGGTTTTGCTGCATTTCTGGGCGACCTGGTGTCCCCCGTGCCGGCATGAAATGCCTTTGCTGCACCGCATGGACAAGCGGCTCGCCGATGACGGGCTGAGCGTTGTCTGTGTGAATGTGAATCGCGGAGACGGGCAGACAGTTGGCGACTTCATGCGGGAGGTCAGTCCGCAGTTTCATACGCTGCTCGACCCCGGGGGCATGGTGCGCAATCGCTATGAGGTGCGCGTCCTGCCGACCAGCTACCTGATCGCCGGCGATGGCAGGATTATCGGGCGGATGGTTGGCGAGCGCGACTGGGATGGAAAGGCAGCCATATCACTGTTTCGCCGCATCGCCGAGCTGTATGCCGAAGGGCGGTAAGGATGGTCATCGCATGATCGGGCATATACGATTGCTGCAATGAAAAAACCCGTTGTGAAATACCTTGTCATTGCCCTTGTTCTCATCTCAGCCCTGGCTGTCGTCGTCGGGTTGAAGCTGGCCTGGAAACCGGTGATTCCGCCGGCCTTGCAGAGCATGGGCGGAGATTTCAGCCTGCAGTCGGATAAAGGGACCGTCAGCCTGCATGACTTCCGGGGCAAGGTGACCCTGGTTTACTTCGGTTATACGCATTGCCCGGATGTCTGTCCGATGGCGCTCGGGGTGATGGGTTCGGCCATGCAGGCGTTGCCGGAGGACGAAGGTCGGCGCGTGGCCGGCGTGTTCATCAGCCTCGATCCGCGCCGCGATACCCCTAAGGTGCTTGCCGGATACGCGCGCTTCTTTGATTCGCGCATCGTCGGGCTCACCGGTACGCCCGAGGTACTGGACCGCATCGCCGATGACTGGCGGGTGGGTTACTCGGTTCCGGACGCGCCGGTCGACGCCAATTATGCCGTGGAGCATTCGACCTTTATCTACCTGGTGAATCCGGACGGCAAGGTTGCCGCCCTGTTCGACGAACAGACCAGCCCCGACGAGATCGCCACGGCGATCCGGCGCTGGCTCGACTAATCCGCAGGAGAAAATCCATGAAAAGAATCCTCTTCATCCTTGCGCTGCTGGTGCTTGCCCGACCTGTCGCTGCTGCCGAACTGACGGCCCACGATGCGTGGGTGCGGCTGATGCCGCCGGTGGCGCAGAGTTCGGCAGCCTACATGACGTTGAAGAATGACAGCGGGGTGGATGTCAGTGTCATCGGCGTAACCAGCGACGCGGCTTCCGCGACCGACCTGCACGCCATGCGCATGCAGAACGGAAGGATGATCATGTTCCCGATGGAGTCGGTTATCGTGCCGGCGCACGGCCAGTTCAGCTTCGCTCCCGGAGGTGTGCACATTATGCTGATGGGCCTGAGGCAGCCGCTGAAGCCCGGTCAGCATGTGAATGTCGTGCTGCATCTCTCCGACGGCGAAAGCATGCAGGTGCAGGTCCCGGTGCGCGATATGCGCAAGGATGGCCACCGGCACATGCGCTGATCCGGGCCGGTGATGCTCGGTTGACCACGCACCGGGCACTTACCAGCATGAGCGCCCAATATCGGCCGGGCCAGACTCCGGCGGAGGGAACCACTTGTCCTTATTTAATCGCTTGAAACAGGGCCTGACTCGCAGCCGCGAGGGGCTGGCGCAACTGCTCCCGGGGCGGGATGCCGTACGCCTCAACGAGGCCGAGTGGGCCGATGTCGAGGACGGACTTATCCTGGCCGATTGCGGAGCGGAAACCGCACTGCAACTGGCAGGCCGGGCGAAAAAGAGCAGTCAGCCGCTGGATGGGCTGAAGGATGCCATGCTGGACATGTTCCCGGAGGACAAGCCGGTGAACGAGCCGGAGCGGGGGCCGTTCGTGCTGCTTGTCGTCGGGGTGAACGGCACCGGCAAGACCACCACCATCGGCAAGCTGGCGACCATGTTTCGTGCCGAGGGCAAGCGCGTGGTGGTCGGTGCCTGCGACACCTTCCGCGCCGCGGCCATCGAACAGCTCTCGGTGTGGGTGGAGCGCGCCGGAGCCGACATCGTTCGCCAGCACGACGGCGCCGATCCGGCCGCGGTGGCCTTTGACGCCGTGCAGCGCGGCATCTCGCGCGGCTATGATGTGGTGATTATCGACACCGCCGGGCGTGTGCAGACCGACAGGGGGCTGATGGACGAGCTTGGTAAGGTCAGGCGTGTGATCGGCAAGGCGCTGGACGGCGCGCCACACGAGGTCTGGCAGGTCGTGGATGCGGGCACGGGTCAGAATGCCGTGGCACAGGTGGAGAAATTCCGCGAGGTGGCTGGCACCAGCGGCCTGATCGTGACCAAGCTCGACGGCACCGGAAAGGGCGGCATCGTGCTGCAACTGGTGCATCGCTTCGGCTTGCCGGTGCGTTATGTGGGTATCGGCGAGTCACTGGAAGACATGATGCCCTTCGATGCGGACGATTTCGTCAGGGGGCTGATTCCGGATGTGGGGTCCAGCGAGGATGAGGCCGCAGACAAAGACGGGACTGTCGCTGACGAGTCCCGTGACGATGTATAGCGGTCAGATCGGCGCCTAGGAGCATCGGACTTCCGGATATCCTGGCGATGCGCTGTATATCTCGCGTTTGCCGGCCGTTTTTCAATCGTCCGGGCAAATGTCTTTCCGACCGGAGCCAGGCGGATGAGCCCGTAGCCCGTGCTTATGCCGTGGGCTTACTTTTTCTGTAGTTCAAGATCTTCCGGATACATGCAGCGTTCGACCAGCAGCGTGGTCTGTTCCTTCAGGTCCATCAGGCGCGGCGTGACCGGGTTTCCGGACCTGTCCATGCACAGTTTCACGATGGGCCGCAGTGGAAGCCGCGGGTGAATGTGGATAACCTGGCCGATGTCCCCGGAATTGAGCTGCACATAAGTGCCGATGGGGTAAAGTGAGGCGGCATCGATCAGCGCCTTGAGCAGGCTGGTATCGAAGGCGTTTTTATGGTGCAGGATGATGTCGCGAATCGCATCGCGCGGCAGCATGCGCTGGCGGTAGGGGCGGTAGTGAATCAATGCCTCGAAGAAAGACAGCAGGCCGACAATGCGCGCCAGGTAGGATATCTCGGAGCCGCGCATGCCAAGCGGGCCGGAACCGTCGATGCGTTCCTGTGACTGCTCGATGGCCAGCAGGGTATCGGCATCGCCGATGCCGCATTCGCGCAGGTATTTGACCCCTTCGCGGGTGGCGTTGCGGATGGTCACGCGTTCGTCGCGCGTCAGCGCACTGGATTTCTGGCGAATGGCGATCGGCACGCGCGCCAGGCCGGCATGATGCAGCATGCCGGCGAGCAGCAGCGAGAGAATGGATGCCTCGCTCATGCGCAATTGCAGGCCGACCTTGATGCTGAGTATCAGCATGTTCATCGATTTCTCGAGCATGCCGCCGAACTCGTCGCTCATTTCCCGGATGCTTCGGCTATCCCCGTTGATCTTCAGTTCCAGCGCGCTGAGTTGCTGTCGGTCGGCAATCACGGCAGCCAACTGCGGCCTGAGATGCTTCCACAGCCTGTCGATGGGTACGACCTTGTGGTTGGAGGCGGCCTTCAGAAAGGAAAGTATGATGCGGGTACACTGGGCCAGCCAGAGGTCCGGATCAATCGCAACGGGCCCGTCCTGCTGTGCGCTCTCCGCGGATTCATCGCTCATTACTTCGCTCTTGTCGGACTGCTTTGGATGGTTTGCTGCCTTGCCGGACGCCTTTGGGCTGTGCAATGGCTCTTCATCTGTCTCCGGATCGGACTCGCCGGATGTTGGCCTTTTTGTGCCGGGTTGATGATTGCGTAACAGGTCGATGTATTTCGGCATCGTCAGCAGCTGTAGTGCTTCATGGTTTCGCTGACCAGGCGGCTGTCCAGCAGCGGGGCGTTGAGTCGCATGCCTTCCATCAGGCAGCGGTCAGCCAGATGGTTGATGCGCCGGGGAACGCCGCGGGTATGGCGATAGACCGAATTAACGGCCTGGCGTGTCAGAATGCAGCGGCGGCTGCCGGCGGCATCGAGCCGGTACAGCATGTATTCGGTGGCATCCTGCTCGGACAGAGGCCCAAGGTGCAGGTGCAGTGCGATGCGCTGCTTGAGTTGCGGCAGCTTGTTGATCTTCTTCTGCAACTCGGGCTGGCCGACGAACAACAGGGTCAGCAGGAAGCGATCGGGAACCTTGAAATTGAGCAGCAGGCGAAGCTCTTCGAAGGTGGTGATCGACGGGATGCTTTGCGCTTCGTCAATGCAGATCAGTGTATCCCTGCCGCTGGAAGCATTGTTCGCCAGGTGCCGTTGCAGGGTGTGCAGCAGGTCGTTGCGATCGGTGCTGTCCGCATCCAGACCAAGCTGCAGGTTGATTTCGCGCAGCATTTCCAGCGGCTCCAGACAGGGGTAGGTGATCAGCGCGATGTCGTAACGATCCTCATCCAGGCCGAGCAGGAAATGTTCGATCAGCGTGGTTTTTCCGCAACCGATCTCGCCGGTTAGCATGACCGCGCCCTTGCGCCTGGCAATGGCATCCTGCAGGTCGTGCAGCATATTGCGAACCGCTTCGGTCTCGAAGAAGTAGGCCGGGTTACCGACATTTTCAAAGGGAAAATGTTCCAGCTGCCAGTGGTCAAGATACATCGCTTATCACCTTGTGCGTATTGTTTGTTTATCTATCCCCGCAAGTCAAGGATGCCTCGCCTCCGGCCAAGTGCTTCTGCCTTGTGTGGAGGGCTTTTTAGTTGTTTCCAAGCCTTCTTGACCGGGTAGGGGGAATGTGGATGATTTGACTATGAATAAAGGCCGTACATGGTATTTCCAGACACTTTGCGTGGCCTGTTTGCTGGTGCTCACCGCCTGCCCGGCGAAAGTACCCCCTCCATCCAACCAGATCGACAGAGCGCCGGATTCACTCGCCGCTTCACCGTTGGGCAATATCGCTCCGGATCAGGCGTTTGCCACCTTTATTCCGCATTTCGCCGATCTCAACGGCGATGGTCATATCGACCTGCTGGTCGGTTCAAAGCAGGCCGGCACCGGATTCCGCGTGCAGTGGGGCGATGGTAAGGGTCACTGGCGCATGCAGGCAGGGCCTGCCAGCAATATCCAGCCGCGCTCGATTGCAGTGGCCGATGTGGATCAGGACGGCAAGATGGAGGTGCTGATCGGCGGCGAAGGTGAACAGCACGGCCTGCAGATCTGGCGATTGGATGACCATGAGGGATGGGCCTTGCAGTCCAGTCCGACCGGAGAAGGCATTTTTCATGGCGTTGCACTGCAGGATGTGAACGCTGATGGCTGGCCCGATGTGGTGGCGGCCAGTCTGGGTGAGGAAACATCCGGCGGGGTACGTGTCTGGTTGAATAATCACAAGGGGGGCTGGCTGGAAGGGTTCGGTCCAACGAGTGAAGGTCAATACACAGGCCTTGCCCTGGCAGACCTGAACGCCGACGGCTACACGGACATTATTGCTTCGGCGCGCGGCGGCTTCGGTTCGCTGCGCATCCGGAGCAATCGCTTCCAGCAGGTGGGCGGTGTGCAGGTTTGGCTGAATGATGGCAGCGGGCACTGGGATTCCCGCCTGTTGCCCGTGGAAGGCGATGCCGAATCGGTGAGCGTGGCGGACGTGAATGGCGATCAGCGGCCGGATCTGGTCGCGGGCCTGTTCCGCAGCGGCATTCGCGTATGGCTGAACGAGGGCGACGATTGGGACGAACGCAGTGTGACCGATAGCGGAACATGGGGAAGCCTCCGCGTGGCCGATGTGGACGGCGACGGGGGGACGGACATTCTCGCTGCCTCGCGCGATGGTGAGGGCGTGGCCATGTGGCGCTGGGGCAAGGGCTGGTTCTTTGCCTCCGGCGATGCAGAGCGTGTCGGCGGCATGTTGCCCGAGCACGGCGTCTATTTCGGCATTGATGTGGCCGATGTGTTTTCCGATGGTCATGTGCAGATTGCCGCCGCCCGGGCGGATGGCCGGGTGGAGGTCTGGTCCAAGCGTCGTCCTGAATCAGCGGAAGCCGAGCAGGAGCTGCAGCAGGCTGAAGATCAACGCGTTGATCTGTTCAATGTGAACGAAAACAAGGTGTTCAAGACGGTCGACGGGGTGATTGAATACCGGCTCGGCGCAGGCGACGAGGTGTCCATCACCTTGTGGCAGGGCGGCAAACCGGCCGAGTACAAGCTTCTGGTGAAGGCCGACGGAACGGTATCGCTGCCCTACTTCGAGGCAGCGAAAATCGAGGGTATGACCGCCCCGGAAGTGGATGCCTACATGACCAAGGCCCTTGCGCGCTACCTGCGCCATCCGCGCATCGACGTGCGTGTGTTGTCGATGAGGAGCAAGCGGGTACGGGTCTTCGGTCTGGGCAGCGGTACGCAAACCAATCCGACCGGCGGCACCTTCTACCTGAGCGGGCGCGAAACCCTTGTCGATCTGCTTTCGCGCATGGGCTCGCCGGCCAAGGATGCGGATTTCAGCCGTATTCGCCTGGTGCGTGGTGGTAAAACGACGGTGCTCGATGTGCAGCGCGCCATCCGGCAGTCCGATGATGCAGAGAACGCCGTGCTCGATGATGGCGATACGGTGGTGATCCCGACACTGGATGAATCGGCCCGGCAGGTTTATGTGCTGGGCGAAGTCAAAAGTCCCGGCGTGCTGAGCTTTAACGGTGAATACCGCTTTCTCGATGCGGTGTCGAAGAGCGGCGGGTTTACCGCCGATGCCTATTATCCGGATATTCGCATCGTCCGGGCCGACCGGGAGGTGCCGGAAATTTATGCTATCGCATTCGATCGCCTGCTCAAGGAAGGCGACCTGAGCCAGAACATGCTGCTGCAGGACAAGGATATCATCATCATTCCGGCCGACCCGATCACCAACTGGAACCGCTTTGTTCGCAAGCTTCTGCCGACGGTCAGCAACATCACCTCGACGATTACCCAGGTGAACACGCTACGCAGCCTGTTGCGCAATACGTCGAACAGCAATGTGTTCATCAACACAGGCGGCGGGTTCTAGGTATGGCAGCGACAGGGCAGGCCGAAGGTTACGAGTTCAACCTCGAGGAATACTGGCACGTTATCCTGCGGCGCCGCTGGCTGATTCTGTTCAGTGCATTTTCACTGGGCCTGTTCAGCTGGCTGTTTACCGGCCTGCATCAGCCGCCGCCGATTTACTCTTCCAGCACGCAGGTCAAGGTGGAGCAGTCTTCCGACCTGACCGGCCTGCTGATGCGGGGCCTGATGGTGAACACGGTTGATCATATCGGCACGCAGCTGGAGCTGATCCGGTCCTATGCCCTGCTTGAGCGCGTGGCCAAACGGCTCGGATTGATTGGCAAGCATTATACCAGTGAAGAGATTCGCGCCCATCCCGGCCTGATGAACAAGATTCTCGCGCTCAGGGGGGATGTGTCGGCCGAGCAGGAAGGCGCCAGCGGCGTGATCACCATCTCCACCACCTCGGATAGTGCGGTATTCGCACGCGATCTGGCGCGGGCCGTGGCCGAAGAGTTCCGCAGTTACAATATCGAATACAAGAACAAGCGCATCTATGAGGCCAAGGCATTTATTCAGCAACAGCTCGAGGTGGTCGGGAAGCGGTTGACCATGGCAGAGGATGCCGTTCGCACTTATCAGCAGCAGCACCGGGCGGCGCTGGATCCTTCCGAGATGAGGCTTATCTCTGACAATGTGCATGCTCTGGAGGGTTCGCTGGCCAAGCAGGAAGGGCGCTTGCAGAGCCTTGATGTGCTATTGGAAAAGGTGAAGGCAAGAGCCTCGCCACCCGGGTGGGATTTCGGGGGTATTCCGGTCAGCATCGAAGTCAGCGATCTGTTCAACCAACTGAATAAGCAATTGACCGAAATGGCTTTCCGGCACACCCAGTTGTCGGCGGAGTTTACGGACCTTCACCCTGAAATGGTTGAGCTGCGCAACCAGGGTGACAGGATCCTTGCTGCGATGGTCAGCGAGATTTCCCGCCAGATTCGCATCGGTAAAGCGATTCTGCAGGAGACGAAGGCAAAACTGCAGTCGATGAACAAGGCCTACCTCGATCTTCCGCAGCAACAGGTCGAACTGAGCAGGCTGCAAAGAGAGGTGAGGACCAACGCCCAGCTTTACGATGAACTGAAAAGCAAGTATCAGGAGGCGCTGATCAAGGAGGCAGAGAAGGTCGAGGAAGTCACCATCCTCAGGCCAGCCCTGATCTCCTATGGACGCATCAATCCGGTGCGTACCCGCAAGAGCGCGATCGCCGGATTCATACTCGGGCTTGTCCTGGGCCTGATTATCTCCCTTATTCTGGAGGCTCTGGATACCTCGGTGGGGTCCATCGAGGAAGTGGAGAGCTACCTCGAGGTGCCTGTCGTCGGATTTATTCCACAAATAACGCACGATGTGGCGCTTGAATTATTTTCCACCGATGATGGCAGGGAACCGGAAGGAGCCGAGTTGCAGCGGCGTTTGCGCCTGGTCGGCCACTTCTCACCATCTTCCACGTTCGCGGAAGCGTATCGTGCCATGCGCGCCAATGTGATGTTCTCTCAGACCGGCGAACACAAGGTCCTTCTGATTACCAGCTCCACCATCAAGGAAGGCAAGAGCACGGTATCCGCGAATCTTGCTACCGTGGTTGCCCAGCAGGGAGCGCGCGTGCTGCTGATCGATGCCGATCTGCGCAAGCCGATGCAGCACAAAACCTTCGGTGTGAAGCGCGAGCCCGGCCTGAGTTCCTACCTGATGGGTCAGATGCCCTGGCGCGATTGCGTGCAGGGTATTTCGGACATGATGCTCGGCGAATTCGGTGTGGACGAAGTGCTTCGGACGCCGGGTCTGGACCAGCTCGACCTGCTGGTTTGCGGGCGCAGGAGCGGTAGCCCGGCCGACCTGCTTACCTCATCGGCCATGGCGCAGCTGATCGATGAAGCACGTCAGGAATACGATATGGTGATTATCGATATGCCACCACTGCTGCATACCGCGGATGCCTCGATGGTGGCCGGCAAGGTTGATGGTATCCTGCTTGTCTATCATATCGGCGCGGTGGCGCGCGCCGTGTTGAGGCGTGTGAAAGGCAATATCGAGGCGGTTGGCGGGCGCGTGATCGGCACGGTGATCAACGGTGTGCGCGGCGAGGTGTCGCTCGATTACGCCAAGTTCAAGATGAACCGTTACTACGCCTATGCCTACGGCGACGAGGGCGGGGAGCAGGAATCCTGGGTGGACGGTCTCAATGCCCGCTTGACCGATGCTGTGACCGATATGCTGAGATGGGTGCGGGTCAGCTGGCAACGCAAGATCATGGTGATCCTTGTGGCTTCATTGCTCGCGGCCCTGGCTCTGGTCGGCATCAGGGGCATGATGGACGCCAAGCGACATGCCCATGTGAGCGTGCATTCGACCACCATTCAGCAGGGAAATAAGCCTTAGTGGCCCGAGTTGTTCGTCTGCCGATTCCTCCGGCGCTGCTTCTCACCATCCTGCTGACCTTCCTGTTGCTGTTCGCGGCATATCTGGTCGAGCCCGATGCGGTCAAGCTTCCGATGATCGTGTGTCTTGGTATCATGGTCATGCTGATCGCTTTTACCAATGTCGAACTGACCATTTACCTGATCATCATGTCCACCTTGTTATCACCTGAAATCGGCCTGGGAGGAGGGAGCAGAGAGGCCGGAACGACATCATCCCGCGGCGTTACCGTCCGGGTGGACGATATCCTGCTTTCACTGGTTTGCCTGACCTGGCTGTTCCGCATGGCGGTCAGCAAGCAATTGAACATGCTGCGCAGCACGCCGATCAACCAGCCGATTCTGTGGTACTGGGGCGCGACCGTGCTGGCCACAACCATCGGCTTTTATGCCGGGTATGTGAAGAGCGTGTACGGGTTCTTCTTCGTGGTGAAGTATCTCGAGTACTTCATCCTGTTCTATGTGATCGTCAACGACATTCAGGATCTCGCGACCCTGCGCCGTTACCTCACGGTGATGATGTTCACCTGCCTTGTCGCCAGCCTGATCGGTGTATCGCAGATCCCCGGAGGTGGGCGGGTATCTGCACCGTTCGAGGGCGAAGAGGGCGAACCGAATACCTTCGGCGGTTATCTGGTGCTGATGTTCGCTGTGGCAATGGGCATGATGTTCGAGGACAAGAGCCGAAAGTCCCGCAGGATGTGGCTGGCCCTGCTCTGTATCATCATTCTTCCCCTGGTATTCACCGAGTCGCGCAGTTCGTATCTGGCATTCTTCGTCATGGGCTTATGCTTCTTCATGCTTTCCAGGCATAAGCGGCCGCTGATTATTGCAGCCCTGGCGGGCATGATCACGGTTCCGTTTATCCTGCCGCAGAATGCGATTGACCGGATCATGTTTACCTTCAGCCAGAAAGAGGAACGGGGCCAGTTGCAGGTCGGTTCCGTGCATGTGGATACCTCGACCAGCGCCCGCCTGGAGCAATGGAAACGTGCATTGACCGAGATTTTTCCAAACCACCCCATTATCGGACGCGGGGTGACCGGTGTCGGATTCATGGATGCGCAGTATGCCAGGGTGCTTTCCGAGACGGGGCTGATCGGATTGATTGCCTTCCTGTGGCTTCTGGCACGCATGCTAAGCGTCTTCAGGCAGGGCAGTCAGGAACTGCTTGACGGGCGATTGCGCGGTGCGGCATTCGGCTCGCTATGCGGCCTTGTCGGCTTGCTTGCGCATGCTGTCGGTTCCAATACCTTCATTATTGTGCGTATCATGGAGCCTCTGATGGTTTTGCTCGGATTGATCATGGCAGCCCTGTTGATTCAGCGCAGGGAAATCGGAGAGAACAAGAGAGCTGTGGAGGCGGTCGCCTGATGAAGATGAGAAACGCAACAACCCTGCCCTGTTTCCTGCTGCTGGTATGCTTGCTGGCAGGGGGGGCGTGCGATGCGTTCGCAGGAGGTGCGCCGCAGGTCAAGGAGGCCCGCTTCTGGACGGCACCGGATCATACCCGGGCGGTGCTCGACCTGAGTGGCGCCGTGGAATACCGCGCCTTTTCGCTGCATAGCCCGGAGCGGGTGGTGGTGGACATCAAGGGTGCCCGGTTGCGTGCCAGCCTGGACGGCTTCGAGAAAAATGACCCGGTACTCAAGGATGTGCGCTACGGCAGGCCGAAAGCGGGTACGTTGCGTCTGGTGATGGATGTGCGCGAGAAGGTGAGGATTCGCTCCTTCCTGCTCAAGCCGATGCAGGGTAAGCCCTATCGCCTGGTCATTGACCTGTTGCGCGCCGAGGATGAGGAAAAGGTTGTTGCGCGGGCATCGGACAAGGCCAGCCGGCCGATTGTCATTGCCGTGGACGCCGGGCATGGCGGTGAGGACCCCGGCGCCTCCGGGCCGCATCGCATCCGCGAGAAGGATATCACGCTGGCGGTCGCCAAGCGTTTCGCCGCAGAGATCAACCGTACCCCGGGCATGAGGGCAGTGTTGACCCGCAAGGGCGACTATTATCTTGGCCTGAAGAAGCGCGTGCGTATTGCCCGCAAGGCCAAGGCCGATCTGATGATCAGTGTTCATGCCGATGCGGTGAAGCAGCGCAATGTTTCCGGTGCCAGTGTGTACACCCTGTCGGAAAAAGGCGCGTCCGACCGCGTGGCGGCCCTGCTGGCCAAGAAAGAAAACAGTTCGGATGCCGTGGGCGGTGTGATGCCCGGTGAGATTGAGGATCCACTGGTGAAAAGCATTCTTGCCGACCTGATCAAGCGCGACAGCCTGAACAGCGCCGAGCTGCTGGCCCAGCAGATTCTCAAGCACATCGGGCGGGTCGGTCCGGTAAAATACCATGCGCCCAAGCATGCCCGTTTCGTGGTGTTAACCGCAGCCGAGATTCCGAGTGTTCTGGTGGAACTGGATTACATCTCCAATCCGAAGCGCGAGCGTCTGCTACGCAGCGCCAAGCATCAGAACCGCCTGGCCTCGGCACTGCTTGCGGCCAGCCGCACCTTCCTCAAGCAACAGGGGCGCCTGCCGCCGACACAGGTCGGTCGTGATGCGCCTCAACGGCGCTCAAGCCTGAATCGCAAGTCCAGTGAGCATCCGCCTACATGAGCAAGCCTTCGTCGATGAGTCTGTATCTTCGCCTGCTCGATTTTCTCAAGCCCTACCGTGGGCGCGTGGCCGTTGCCATGCTTTGCATGGTGATTCTGGCGGCTTGTACGGCGGCCACTGCCTGGGCCTTGCAGCCGGCGCTGGATGAGGCGCTTTCCGGCAAGAACCCCGACCTGATTTACCTGATCCCGCTACTGGTGATCGTGCTTTATATTATCAAGGGCGCGGCCTATTACGGTCAGGCAACGCTGATGGGTTATGTCGGTCAGCGGGTGATTTTCGATCTGCGCAACCGCATTTACGATCAACTGACCATGCAATCGCTCGAGTTCTTCTCGCATCGCAAGGTCGGCGAGATGCTTGGCCGCATTTCCTACGATGTGACCCTGGTACAGGCCGCTGTGAGTACCTCGGTCACGGCCCTGATGCGTGATTCGGTGAGTATCGTTTTCCTGCTCGGCGTGGTGTTTTATCAGGAGTGGATGCTGGCGGTGATCGCCATGCTGGTCTTCCCGCTGGTGATCTACCCGATTGCGCGCTTCGGCCGCAAGATGCGGCATGCCAGCTTTGACGGGCAGGTGTCGATGGGCGAGATGTCCAGCCTGGTCGAGGAAACCGTCGGTGGCATCCGTGTGGTCAAGGCCTTCGGCATGGAGGGCTACGAGCGCGGCCGTTTTCGTCGCCTGACCGGTGACTTCCTGTTCCATCAGTTGCGCATGATACGCGTTCAGGCCCTTTCCTTCCCGATCATGGAATTGCTGGCCGGTTTCGGTATTGCCGGCGTACTGCTTTATGGTGGCATGCGCGTGGCTTCAGGGGAAACCACTGCCGGCACGCTGGTTTCGTTCCTGGCAGCGCTGATCATGTTGTACGAGCCGGTGAAGCGTTTGTCCCGCGCCAATAACGAAATTCAGCAGGGGCTTGCGGCCGCAGAGCGCCTGTTCGATGTGCTCGATGAACGCGTGGCGGTGACCGATGCGAAGGACGCCGTGAAGCTGAAGCAATTCGAGCACAGCATCTGTTTCGACGCTGTCGGCCTGCAATACCCGAAGACCGATAGGCCGGTGCTGCGCGAGGTCAGCTTCGAGGTTCAGCGCGGCGAGGTGGTCGCGCTGGTCGGGCGCAGCGGTGCGGGAAAGACCACACTGGTTAACCTGGTGCCGCGTTTCATGGATGCCTCCAGCGGTGCGGTACTGGTCGACGGGCATGATGTGCGCAGCCTGACGCAGGCCTCGCTTCGCACCCAGATGGCCATGGTGACGCAGGAGGTTGTGCTGTTTAACGACACCGTGCGCAGTAATATCGCCTACGGCCTGGATGGCACGAGCCAGCAGGATATCGAGGCGGTGGCCAAAGCAGCCAACGCGCACGACTTCATCAGCGCCCTGCCCGATGGGTACGATACCCTGATCGGTGAGCGCGGCGTGATCCTGTCCGGCGGGCAGCGGCAGCGCCTGTCACTGGCGCGCGCGCTGCTGAAGGATGCGCCGATTCTGATCCTCGACGAGGCCACCAGTAGCCTGGACACCGAATCCGAGCGACTGGTGCAGCAGGCCATCGATCGCCTGATGCACGGGCGAACGGTGATCGTCATCGCGCACCGCCTGTCCACCATCCGGCATGCCAGCCGTATCGTGGTGCTCGACGGCGGCGGCGTGGCCCAGATGGGCACACATGAAGAACTGCTTACCCAGGGCGGACTGTACGGCGAGTTGTACCACATGCAGTTCGAATCGCAGCTGGAGGCACAAGCACAGGCCTCTAGCAATGCAGCTGCCGCACTCGACGCTGCAACCGAGGCGGGGGAGGCCTGAATCAACGCGTCCTGGCATGAACGGTTGACGATCTGGTTGGTACCGCGCCTGATTCGCCTCGCCTACCTGTTCCTGTTGCACAGCATCCGCTGGCAGGATGTGGGTGGTTCGGCATTCAGGGCGGAGGACGGCCAGCGTTACATCCATGCCTTCTGGCATGCGCGCCTGCTGATGTTGTTGCGGGCGACATCCGGCTGGCATGGCTATATGCTGATTTCCGAGCACCGCGACGGCGGTTTCATTTCCGATACCCTGAACCTGTGCGGCGTGGATACGATGCGCGGCTCGACCACGCGCGGCGGCGCGCGTGCCATGCTCAGCCTGCTGCGTGCCGCAAAGCATGAAGGGCGGCATATCGGTATCACCCCGGACGGGCCGAAAGGGCCGCGCGAGGTGGTGCAGAAGGGCACCATTCAGCTGGCCATGAAGTCCGGCCTGCCGATCATGCCGATCTGCTGGGCCACCAGCCGTTGCTGGCGGGCCAATTCATGGGATCGCTTTTATATTCCCCAACCGTTCTCGCGCGGTGTGTTCGTGTACGGAAAGCCGATCCATGTGGCCCCGGATGAGGAAATGGATGAGGCGCTGGCGCGTGTGCAGCAGGGCATGGATGCGGCGCAGGAACGCGCGGACGGTTTCTTCTCGAATCAGCCGGAGGCCGAAGAAAGGGCCTGATCGCCTGCCGCCAGCCAGGCACCTTCCAGCAGGCCGGCATCCACCACGCGCATCTCCGGGTAGCCCCAGCGGCGGTAAACCGTCTCGATGATGGCCAGCCCGGCCACCATCAGGTCGGCGCGGCCCGCTTCAATGGTCGGCAGAGCCTGGCGCTCGGCATGGCTCATGCCCAGCAGGCGATCGCGCAGCGTGCAGAATTCCGCGAAAGAAATGCAGTGATTGTTGATGCGCTCCACCACATACGGGTGCAGCTCGAGGTGCACGGCTGCCAGCGTGGTGACCGTGCCGGCCGTGCCGACCAGGTGGCGAGGCGCTCGGCCATCGCCACGGCCCTCTATCCAACAGGTCTCAACCTCGGCAAGGTGGCCATCTGCAGTCTGCATCATGGCCTGGTATTCGGCCGGGGCGGGCGGATCGCTTCGCAGGTGCGCTTCGACCAGCCGAACCACGCCCAGTTTGCGGCTGATGGCGTCCTGTAGCTGTCCGTTAGCGGCGCGTACAAATTCTGTGCTTCCGCCGCCGATATCGAACAGCAGCATATCGCTGCGCGTTTCGGTATGCAGTACGGCGTTGGCGCCGGTCAGCGACATGGTGGCCTCCGTGTTCCCGTCAATAATGCGTACCTCGATACCGGTTTGCTCCAGTATGCGGTCGCGCAGGGTTTCGCCGTTCTCTGCCTCGCGCATCGCGGCGGTGGCTACGGCGCAGACCCTGTCCGGACCGAGGCCGTGCTCCTGAATGATGGCCGCGAATTCATTCAGGGCGGCGAGCGCGCGCTCCATGCCGGCATCGGAAAGGCGTCCGCTCTGGTGCAGCCCCTCGCCGAGCCGCACGATACGGTGGGTGTAGTATTCGGTTTCCCAGGCCAGATGGTCGGAAGGCCGGGCAATCAGCAGCCGGAAGGTGTTCGATCCAATATCGATGGCAGCGCGCAGCATGGTGTCAGGCTTGCGGCATATGGGTTTTGGAGAGGGTCACGTAGTGCGCGGGGGAGGCCTTCAGAAAGGCCTTTTCGTCGTCGTTGAGTTCACGTTTTTCGCGCGCGGGCGAACCGGCATACAGGTAGCCGCCTCTTAACACCTTGCCCTCGGTGACCAGCGAACCGGCGGCCAGCAGGCAGCCGGACTCGAGGCGCGAACGATCCATCAGGATTGAGCCCATGCCGACCAGGCACCCGTCCTCAATTTCGCAGCCATGCAGCAATACGCGGTGCCCGACGGTGACATCATCGCCGACGATGCAGGGGGTGATGTTGTAGCTGGTGTGGATCACCGAATGGTCCTGGATATTGCTGCGCGCGCCGATGCGGATATCGTGCACGTCGCCGCGCAGCACGCATTGATACCAGATGCTTGAGTCCGCCCCGATGCTGACCCTGCCCATGATGTCCGCCGACCCGGCGATGAAGGCCGATGCGTCGATCTCCGGATGCCAGTGCAGATACGGCTTGATCACGCAGCCTGACCGAGGTTGTCTCCGAGCTGCAGCTTCTTGCCTGTCTCGGCAACCGGGGAGGTCTTTTTATCCTCGATGCGATTGCAGCGGCCATTGATGGAGGCGCCTTCGCTCAGTGAGATGACATGGTATTCGACATCGCCTTTGAGCTTGCCCGTGGTGGTCATTTTCAGGCTTTCTCCGGCGCGCACATTGCCGTTGATGGTGCCGTGCAGCACGAGGTTGGGTACATCCACCTCGCCGGTGATCACAGCAACCTCGCTGACGATCAGCGTGGCACCGTTGCTGGCGCGGATGTTGCCCTCGAAGTTGCCATCAATGCGCACCGCACCCTCGAAACTCAGCTCACCCTTGAATCTGGCGTGCTGGCCGATAATCGTTTGAATATTCGCGTTGTCCGCTGCTGTTGATCTCATATGCCACCATCCTTTCATACGTATCCCGTTTATTGTGATTAATTGCCTTCCACGTTGATGATCATGCTGTCGCGCTCAGCGCCGCGGGAGTTCATACGGGTAATATCCAGTTTTACCGGTGTCCAGTCCTGTTCCCAGATCACATTTCCTTCGAGGAAGGTATGCGTATCCATTCTGTAGCGCTGGTCTGTGCGTTTGTCGTCCAGTTTGAGGGCGACGCGCTGTTTGTCCGGTCCGAGCGCCTCGACATGTACGCTGCCGGAGACACTGCGCGGGTAATTGCCGCCCTTGACCAGCACGATGGAGTAGCTCAGTTGCCGGTGACCGCTGGCTGCATCGGCTTGCCCCATGCGTGCCGAGGCCTTGAGGATGCGAACCCCCTTGGCCTTGCGGGCCTCGAGGATGCTTTCGTAAACCGTTCTCGATTTTTGCAGTTCTTCAACCTGTTCCTGGCTGGCCTGTAACTCGTCCTTCAGGCCGGTGATCTGTTCCTTCGCCACGGTCAGTTCACCCTCGCCGGTGGCTATCTGGTCGCGCAGATCGTGATTCTGCTGCTGCAACTGGTAGTAGCGTGCCGACATGTCAGCCGATTGCCGCGGCGCATAAAACCACACCAGCGCACCCGAGCCGACGGCGATGATGAGCACGATGATCAGCAGGCTGGCCTGGTTGACGCGCACGTTTTTTACCGTCTTGCCGCCCTGGGGCTCCAGCAGCATGAGCTGGTAGGGCTTGAACAGTTGTCGGACTGCCCGGCGCCAGATGCTCATGACCGGTCCATCATGGCCGGTTTATTCATGAGCCTGCCCATCATGGCCAGAGAGCCTGCGCGGAGAGGGCGAGGCCTTCATCCAGGCCGAGCATGATGTTGGCATTCTGCATGGCCTGCCCCGAGGCGCCCTTGAGCAGGTTGTCGATGCAACTGATTACCACGCCGCTGGCAGGTCCTGTGACGGCCACACCGATATCGCAGCGGTTGCTGCCGCACACACCCTTGGTGGATGGCAATTGCCCCCTGGGAAGCACCCGCACGAAGGACTCGTCGGCATAGGCCTCGGTGAGTTGGTCGTGCCAGCTCTCCGGAGAATTGCCGCGCAGATGCAGGGTGGACAGCATGCCGCGCGTCATCGGCAGGAGGTGCGGCACGAAATCGATATGCACTTCGTTGCCGGTGTATGCCGCAACCCATTCTTCCATTTCCCAGGCATGCCGGTGACGCGGCAGGCCGTAGGCACGCGCGCCCCCGTTCACATCGCAGAACAGCAGGTCGGTCTTCGGGCTACGCCCCGCACCCGAGGCACCTGACTTGGCATCCACGATGATGGTATCAGTGTTGATGGCGCCTGCCCTGAGCAGCGGCAGCAGCGGCAGCAGGACACAGGTCGGATAGCAGCCCGGATTGGCAATGAGCCGGCTCCCGGCAATGATATCCCGCGCCCATTCCGACAGGCCGAACACGGCCTGCTCGAACAGCTCGGGGTAGGGATGATCCACGCCGTAGGCGGCTTTATAGGTGTCGGCATCCTGATGCCTGAAGTCGGCGGAAAGGTCGATCACCCGGCTCCCGGCATCCAGCGCCTTCTTCACGCTTTCGGCCGCCGCGCCATGCGGCAGGGCGGTGAATACGAGATCCACATCGGCTGGCAGGGGCGTGTCCGCAGCGGCCAGTGTCAGCGCGGACACGTCACCGCAGATGCCGGGCAGCACGTCGCTTACCAGCTTTCCTGCCTGCGAGTGTGCGCCAAGATGCGCAATGCGCATATTCGGATGCGCATCGATCAAGCGGATTAGTTCGGCCCCGGTGTATCCCGTGGCGCCAAGTACGGCAACAGATATCTGAGTCATGCGAGCATCTTACGCAACATAAACGCCTCGGCAAGCCGATGCCTATATGGCAGTTGGCAGCAGACCCTGCGGAATCTAATCTTTCTGGAGTTGAGTTGGTTGGCGGGAAAGGAACTATATGATGCTTGAAGCAAGCTCTAATCCTTTAGTGTATTTAGCAAATTGTCACTATAATCCCTTCCTTTGCAATCGTGACCCACTTGCTGCTATGATTTCGGCATGAGTAGGATTTTCCGTAATTTGTTGCGTGGTTTTGGTTCTGTAGGGACCGTATATCCAGTTGAAACGCGGTTGCCCCGCGTCAATGTCGGCCAAGCATCTGCAGACGATGCCATAAAGCAGGACTGGCGCCGAGTTGGCGACGACATTTACTCAGCCATGAAAAAATTTGAACGGGAAGAGCAGAGGCACGCGGCGCGCTAGGCGCGCCCAGACGGGTTCCCCCGCCGCGCGCGGCTCGGCACAGATGACCCGTATCGAACAGCGTATCCATCAAGGCCCCATTCCTGATCCGGACACTCTAGCCGGCTATAATGCGGTTGTCCCCGATGCCGCCGAGCGTATTCTTCGTATGGCGGAGGATGAGGCAGCACATAGACAAGCTCTTGAGAAGGATGCCCAAGGCGACAACATAAAGGACCGTCTTCGCGCTAGGCGTGAGATTTTAATCGGGCAGATTTTTGCGTTCCTGCTGTGTTCTCTGGTGGTCGTGGCCGGCGCGTATGTTGCCGTATCAGGCGAGGGTTGGCCTGGTACCGTTCTTGGTGCAACAGGCCTGTCTGGCATCATCTTGGCATATCTGAAGCGAAAATAGTCTGGCGGCCTTCCGGCCACCACCACATCCAGAGTTATCGGTGCCTCTTATCCGGGTTCCCGCCTAGTGCGGCGATGCGGAAAGGGTAGTTGCGGTGTAAGTTTATTGAATGCGTTAAGCGCAAAAGGGAAGGCCGAAGCCTTCCCTTTTGATTTGGCGCCGTTCCCGTATTAACGCTTGGAGAACTGCGGTGCGCGACGGGCCTTGTGCAGGCCGTACTTCTTGCGCTCCACCTCGCGCGGGTCGCGGGTCAGCATGCCGGCTTTCTTCACCTGCGGGCGAAGGCCTGCATCGTACTGGATCAGGGCGCGGGCCAGTCCGTGACGGATGGCGCCGGCCTGGCCGGACGTACCGCCGCCGTTGACCAGGACGCGAACGTCCAGGCGACCGGCGAGCTGGGTCAGGGCCAGCGGGGAGAGGGCGTGCTGACGCACGATCTCAACCGGGAAGTAATTGTCGACGTCGCGGCCGTTGACCACGATCCGGCCGCTGCCCGGCTGGATGATGACGCGTGCGACGCTGCTCTTGCGGCGGCCAGTGCCGCGATAAATGGTGTCTGCCATGGGTGATGGTCTCCGTTAGTCCAGGGTCAGTGTTTTGGGCTGCTGGGCGGTGTGCGGGTGATCGGTACCGGCATACACCTTCAGCTTCTTGAACATCGAACGGCCCAGCGGGTTCTTCGGCAGCATGCCCTTGACGGCTGCTTCGATGATACGCTCCGGGAAACGCTCGCGCTGCTTCTCCAGCGTGATGCTCTTCAGGCCACCGGCATAACCGGAATGGCGGTAGTAAACCTTCTGCATTTCCTTGCGTCCGGTAACTTTAACTTTGGCCGCATTGATAACGATCACATGATCGCCGCAGTCGGCGTGCGGGGTGTATTGCGGACGGTGCTTGCCGCGCAGGATGGTAGCGGCGCGGGTGGCCAGACGGCCCAGCACCAGGTCATTGGCATCAATGACATACCATTCGCGATTCACACTTCCGGGACTATAGGTCCAAGTACGCATGTTATTCTGCTCCATTGCCGACCTTGCAGGCCGTTTTTTGCGAGGCGCCGGAGTATAGGCAGCCGGTCCTGATTGTCAAAGCCTTTTGTGCCGGCAAGGGGTGCCCTTCGCGGGCGCGTTGTCTATGGCAGGCAGTGCGCTAGAGTGCCAGCCCTTATGCAAAGACGCAGTGGCAATGATCTGAACGAACGGCACGGGCAGATACTGGGCGATGTGGTGCGCGCCTATCTTGCCAACGGCCAGCCCGTGGGCTCGCGCACCATTGCCGAGCAGGGCCGGCTTTCCCTGAGCCCGGCCTCGATTCGCAATGTCATGTCCGAGCTCGAGCATCAGGGGCTGCTGACTTCACCACACACCTCGGCAGGGCGGGTTCCCACCGATCGCGGCCTGCGCTATTTCGTTGATTCCCTGATGGTTGCCGATCCGCAGATCCAGCGAAAAATGGAAGACATGCTTTCCGGCCATCTCAGCCAGGCAGGCATGCAACAGGACCTGCTGCGGCGCGCGACCGACGAACTGGCTTCGCTGACCCGCTATGCCGGGCTTGTCTGGGTGCATGAATCCGGCGTGACCCGCATCCGGCGCATCGAATTGATCGGGATGAGTTCGGAGAAGGTGCTGGCGGTGATCGTGACCTCCACGGATGAGGTGCAGAATCGCCTGATCGAGCGACCCGAGGGGCTGGATGACAAGCGGCTGCTTGAAGTATCCCGCCGCCTGAGCGAATTGCTCGCCGATTGCGACCTTCAGCAGGCGCAGCAGCGACTGCGCCGCGAAATGGAGAGGGACAGGCTGCATGTGCGGCGTTTGATCGAGGACTTGAAACGCTGGGCCGAGGCCCCTACATACCGTCAGGACGATATGTTTGTCAGCGGCCAGAGCCAGTTGCTCGCCATGCCCGAATTCGGGGTGATCGATACCGTTCGCTCGCTGCTCGCCGCCTTCGATGAGAAGGAACAGCTGCTGCATCTGATGGAGCAGGTGGAGAAGGATGAGCAGGGCGTGCGGGTGTTTATCGGCAGCGAACACGCATTGGTGGATATGGAACAGGTTTCGATGGTGATGGCCCGTTACGAGGGGCCGATGAACACCGTCGGCACGCTGGGCGTGATCGGACCGAGGCGCATGCAGTACGACCGCGTGCTGCAGGTGGTGGATTGCACGGCCAGACTGGTCAGCAGAATTTTAGGAGGCAGGACTTGAGCAACATTGATAAGGAAGACGAAATCGGCGCAGAGGATATGTTGCCGGAAGATCAGCAGGACGCCGATGCGGCTGCGGATGATGGCGATTACGGAGAAAGCGAGCTGGATGCCGCCCAGCGGGAAGTCGCCGAGTTGAAGGACAGGATGCTGCGCATGCATGCCGAGATGGACAATCTGCGCAAGCGCACCCAGCGCGAGGTCGCCGATGCACACAAGTTCGGCATCGAGAAGTTCGCCATTGCCCTGCTGGACGTGGTGGACAACCTGGAGCGTGCGCTGGAAGCCGGCGAGGGCAATGAGCAGGCCCTGCGCGACGGTGTGCAGCTGACCCTGGACAGCTGGCACGAAATGATGAAGAAATTTCAGCTCGAACGTATTGACGCGGTGGGCGAGAGCTTCGATCCGCATCATCACGAAGCACTGTCGCAGATGCCGCACGATGAGCCGGAGGGCACAGTGGTGGCCCAGCATGTGGCTGGCTACAAGCTGCACGGGCGACTGATTCGTCCGGCCAAGGTGCTGGTGTCGTCGGGTCCCGCAGAATAAGGGCATAGCAGATCGGCTCGTAGCGGCCGGAAATTAAATGTCGCCAGGCCCTTGAATCGGCTTGTCCCGATCCCCATACACTCAACATAGCCGATGCGCGCAGGCCGGAATCGCACCAACGGGCCGCGCTGCTGGCTGAATGATATTTAAACCGGATTTGATTAAAAATGGAGAATAAACAATGGCAAAAGTAATCGGAATTGATTTGGGCACCACCAACTCGTGCGTGTCCGTGATGGAAGGCGACAAGCCGAAGGTGATCCCGAACAGCGAGGGTGATAACACCACGCCGTCGGTGGTGGCCTTTACCAAGGACGGCGAGCGCCTGGTCGGCGCGCCGGCCAAACGCCAGATGGTGACCAACCCGGAGAAGACCTTCTATGCGGTCAAGCGTCTGATCGGTCGCAAGGCCGATGCCGAGGAAACCAAGCATCACAAGAGCCTGGTGTCCTACCCGGTGGTGGCCGCCGATAATGGCGACGCCTGGGTGGAAGTCGACGGCAAGAAGATGAGCCCGCAGGAAATCAGCGCCATCACGCTGCAAAAGATGAAGAAGACCGCCGAGGACTACCTCGGTGAGACCGTGACCGATGCGGTGATCACCGTGCCGGCCTACTTCAACGATTCGCAGCGCCAGGCCACCAAGGATGCCGGCTCGATCGCCGGCCTTAACGTGCAGCGTATCATCAATGAGCCGACGGCCTCGGCCCTGGCATATGGCCTGGACAAAACCGAGGAAAACCACCTGATCGCCGTGTACGATCTGGGCGGCGGCACCTTCGATATCTCCGTTCTGGAGATCGGCGACGGCGTGTTCGAGGTGAAGTCCACCAATGGCGATACCTTCCTCGGCGGCGAGGACTTCGACCAGCGCATCATTCAGTACCTGGCCGATGAATTCAAAAAGGAAAGCGGCGTCGACCTGATGGCCGACAAGCTGGCCCTGCAGCGTCTGAAAGAGGCCGCGGAAAAGGCCAAGATCGAGCTGTCTTCCGGCACCCAGACCGAGATCAACCTGCCGTTCATCACGGCCGATGCATCCGGTCCGAAGCATCTGCTGATCAAGCTGACCCGTGCCAAGTACGAGAACATGGTGTCCGACCTGGTCGAGCGCTCCATCGAGCCGTGCCGTCAGGCACTGAAGGACGCCGGCGTGTCCGCCTCCGAGATCCACGAGGTGGTGCTGGTCGGTGGTCAGACCCGCATGCCGATGGTGCAGGAGAAGGTGAAGGAATTCTTCGGCCGCGAACCGCACAAGGGCGTGAACCCGGATGAAGTGGTGGCCATCGGCGCCGGCATTCAGGGTGCAGTGCTGGCCGGTGATGTCACCGACGTGCTGTTGCTGGATGTGACCCCGCTTTCGCTCGGTATCGAGGTGGAAGGCGGTATCTTCAATCGCATCATCGAGAAGAACACCACCATCCCGACCAAGAAGAGCCAGACCTACACCACCGCGGCCGACAACCAGACGGCCGTGACCATCAAGGTGGCGCAGGGCGAGCGCGATATTTTCAGTGCCAACAAGGGACTGGGCGTGTTCAACCTCGAGGGCATTGCTCCGGCGGCGCGCGGCATGCCGCAGATCGAGGTCACCTTCGATATCGATGCCAACGGCATCATGCATGTGCATGCCAAGGACAAGGGCACGAACAAGGAAGCCTCGATCCGCATCGAGGCCGGTTCCG